>ERZ761609.169-NODE-169-length-88985-cov-11.384988_pt1 | contig 88985 bp, 85 predicted proteins | sample MGYA00511163_ERZ761609 | MGnify/ENA primary metagenome ERZ761609 (study PRJEB28899, sample SAMN02445070) | bioreactor sludge metagenome | biome: EBPR sludge | place: Australia: Brisbane, Thorneside Wastewater Treatment Plant | collected 2011-12-16 ...
CGATCGAGATCCCGCCGCTTCGCGAAAGGCGCTCGGACATACCTGTTTTGATCGATTACTTTGTCAAAAAACACACTCGCGGCACTGACCGAAAGATCGAGATCGAGTCGGCCGCAAAAAAACTTCTTATCGATTACCACTATCCCGGCAATGTACGCCAGCTTGAATCGGCCGTCGAACGCGCGATCCTGCTCTGCGAGGAAGACACTATCACCACCGATGATCTGCCGCCTGAAATGACCCAGGGCACGGTTCACGCGTCGGCAGATACCGATGCTCAGTTCAAACTGCCCCCGGAGGGCATCAATTTTGAGGACGTCGAACGCAGCCTGATAATGCAGGCAATGGACCGTACCGACAACAACATAACAAAATCGGCCAAGCTTCTGGGCCTGACGTTTCGGACCCTGCAGTATCGACTTGAAAAGTTTGGCTTTAAGAAGGATGGCGAAGGAACCGCAGACGACGAAAATTCGTAATTCTGTGTTAAGATTCGCTCGTTCTCATCGCGATCGAAAAGGAGGATTCTACAGTGGAATGGTTCTCGACTTTGACGCTCGCGCTAGGTTCCGCGTGGACAAGTGGCATCAATCTCTACGCCACCGTTTCCGTTCTCGGGCTTCTCCAGCGGCTCGGCGGAGTAAAGCTTCCCGGCGGCCTCGACGTGCTTGATAATTGGTGGATAATCGGCATCGCCGGCGGCCTTTACATTATTGAGTTCTTTGCCGACAAAATACCCTATGTCGACAGCGTCTGGGACGTAGTTCATACGTTCATCCGGGTTCCGGCGGGGGCCGTAGTCGCATATGCGGCGGTCGCTGATATGGATCCGGCGATAGTTATTCCGGCGACGCTGATCGGCGGCGGTTTCGCGTTTGCGTCACATGGTACGAAGGCAGCGGCCCGGATGGGTGCCAATCTTTCCCCTGAACCGGTCTCGAATTGGACGCTTTCAATAGTCGAGGACATCATCGCATTCGGGGGAACATTCCTTGCCGTTTTTGCTCCGGTCGTGATCGCCATCGTGCTTGCGATATTTACGATCCTCTTTTTATGGTTCTTTCCGAAGATATTTCGGGCTATCAGACGATTATTCTCAGGCGTTAAAGCATTCTTCAATGGTGAGGAAATGAAAGAGGTCGCACGCAAGGCGGGCTGATGCCGAACGTTCTATCTCCGTGGTTCGAAGTTGAACGGAGGAAAAACAATGAAAAGACTCTCTCTGGTGATCGCCCTTTTTTCGCTGGCTATTTCAGGTTGCAGCGGCCGGGCCGCTGATTCGCAAAACGAGAAGATATCGCTCGGCCTATATGACACCTCGGGTTCACCGGCGTCGCCGGAGCTCGCACGGAGCGCTTCAAACACCGGCGGCGGTGGCGGCGGACGTCAGGAATCCCCCGTCGCTCAGGCCGTTTCGCTGAATGAGACCGAAAGCGCCCGCCAGCCCGCCGTCCCGACCGATCGCAAGATAATCCGCAATGCCGAGCTAGGCCTCGAATCCGATTCGCCCGAGGAAACTCAGAAAAAAGTAGCTTCGATCGCTGAGGCCAAAGGCGGTTTCGTGGTTGAGTCGCAGCAGAGCAGTTCCGACCGAAGGTCGTCAACGCGCGATACCGTTACCATGACCGTCCGTGTTCCGGCCGAGAAGTTCAACGAGGCACTTGACGAGATCCGCACGGCGGCCGGCCGTGTCGTTATTGAGACCGTAAAGGGCCAGGATGTCACCGAAGAATTCATTGACATCGAAGCACGCCTGAAGGCAAAACGAGCGCTCGAGGAACAATTCATGGAGATCATGAAGCGGGCGAACTCGGTCGAGGACGCATTGAACGTCCAGCGTCAGTTGGCCGAAGTTCGCGGCGAGATCGAAAAGATCGAGGGCCGAAAGCGTTTTCTCGAGAATCAGGCGACCCTTTCGACGATCAAGCTACGCATTCAAACCCCATCGGCGATCTCAGCCAGCGGGGCCGGTTTTTTCGCCAAGCTGGCTGATTCGATCAATACCGGCATCGACGCGGCGATGGATTTCGTGCTCGGGCTGATCACCTTCGCAATAGCAGTAATTCCGTTCATTCTGTTCATAGGCTTGCCCGCGTACCTTCTAATCCGTTACTTTTGGAGAAAGGCACGCCGACGCAAAACGGCGGCTGAAATTGCCGACGACGAGATCAAGAGCGAATGACGATCGACAGAGCTTTTCAATTATTGGCGGCCATCCTTGCCGGGATCGCCGCCTATTTCTTTTTGAACGACAACAGAGACGGTATGTTTGTCGCCGCAGTATTCGGCGCGGTCGCTTTTTTGTTAAGTGTGCGTTTTCAGGCAAAGAAGCGTAATCGTGAACGTGATGCCGAAAGCGACGCAATGCAAACTGCGGGCGACGAAGACGCGTCGGCTGACGATTGACTTTCATCTGCCCTCCCTTCTTAAGAATGGCAAAGATCGTGTTGGCAACATTCGGGTCCCTGGGCGACATGCACCCGAAGATCGCATTGGGGCTCGAGCTTAAGACCCGCGGCCACGACGTATCGATCGCGGCTATGGAATTCTACCGCGAGAAGATCGGCCAGGTTGGCCTCGGGTTTTCGCCGATGCGTCCGCATCTCGACCCTAACGACACGCTGCTGGCCGCCGAACTGATGGACGCCGTAAAGGGCCCGGAAAAGATCATCAAAGAGATCATCTTCGGCAATATCAGGGCGATGCATGACGATCTGATGGCCGCGGTCGCCGACGCCGACCTCGTCGTTACCGGCGAGATCGTCTATCCGATAAAGTCGGTCGTTGAGCTCACCGGCATAAAATGGGTCTCAACGAGTCTGCAGCCCGGTACGCTGTTTTCGCCTTACGATCCGTTCGTCCCGCCCGCTGCTCCGTGGATCGAACACTTGCGGTTCATGCCGCCGTGGTTTTTCCGGTCGTTCTTTCGGGTCATGCATTGGACGGTAAAGGATTGGTATCGGCCGTACAGGGAGTTCAGACGCGATCTTGGACTCGGCGAAGATCACGACCCGATATTTGCAGACAAATATTCAGAGCTTCTCCATCTCGTCCTATTTTCGCGCGTCTTGGGCGAGCCGCAGCCTGATTGGCCCTCCAAGGCGAAGCAGACCGGCTTTTGCTTTTACGACGGTCAGGCGGACAGCGGTCAAATGCCAGACGAACTCGAGGCGTTTCTCGACGCCGGAGAACCACCGCTGGTCTTTACCCTTGGATCGGCGGCGGTAATGGATCCGCGCGATTTTTTCGAGCAAAGCATAGATGCGGCAAAGAAGCTAAACAAAAGAGCCGTCGTGATCCATGGCGTATTTGGCGAGCCTCCTCAGGGATTGACGGAAACGGTGGTCGGTGTCGATTATGCTCCGTTCTCAAAGGTGTTCCCGAGGTCCGCGTGCGTGGTGCACCAAGGTGGCGTCGGCACGACCGGGCAGGTCCTTAGGGCGGGCGTCCCTCATCTGATCATGCCTTACAGCCACGACCAGCCCGACAACGCCGCACGGTGTCGAAGGGCCGGTGTCGCCGAGGTCATCCATCGCGATAGTTATCATGCTGACAGCGCGGCAGCGATGCTCGAAAAGCTGCTCCGCGACCCGTCATATGCCGCCAATGCAAAGAACCTTGCGGCAATTGTTGCCGCCGAGCCCGGCACGGCCGCAGCCTGCGACGCTATCGAAGATGTTTTGAACGCGGGGCCTCGCAGGGTAGAATAACAGTTTGAGGATAAATTGATGCCCGTACTGAACGAACTCCTCGCCGGTAATCGGCGATGGGCCGAGAGTCTCAAAGAGAGTGATCCGGGGTTTTTCGAACGTCTTTCCGAGATCCAAAACCCCGAACTGCTTTGGATCGGTTGTTCGGACAGCCGCATCACGCCTTCATCCAGCGTCGGGCTTCTGCCGGGTGAAATGTTCGTCCATCGCAACGTCGCGAACCTGGTCAATCACACCGATATGAATTGCCTTTCGGTGCTTCAGTACGCTGTAGAGGTATTGAAAGTAAAGCATGTGATCGTTTGTGGCCACTACGGGTGCAGCGGCGTCAAAGCTGCATTTGACGATTCGAGGTTTGGCCTTATCGACAATTGGCTCCGTCACATTCAGGACATAATGCACAAACACGTCGCCGAACTGGCCGCCGAACCGGACTATCAGTCAAAACTGGACAGACTTTGCGAAATAAGCGTCATCGAACAAGTTGTCAGCGTAGGTGAGACGACCATCGTTCAGGATGCATGGGATCGCGGCCAGGAGGTCGCCGTTCACGGTTGGATATATACGATAGCGGACGGCATCTACCGTGATCTGAATGTGTCTGTCGATAATTTGCCTGATCTTGACGCCATGAGGATCAGGACCTTCGATCGTCTTACAGCTGGAAAAGGAAAATGAGGTTCTCCAAACACCGGGATCTTTTCTCAATTCTATTGGCCATGACACTGGCTTTTGGCGCCCTCGTTGAAACGGCAGGCGCTCAAGAGGGCTCATCGATAGCCGAAGGCCCCAAAAGCGAAACGCCTCTGAACTCGATCGGCTCCGTTGGGTCACAGGTCGAATTTGACTCCATCGCACGCACCTACCATCAAGGTACGCCTTATTCGCTTCCGCACGCGATGTTCGTCATCGACCGCCGCGATGGCAACAAGATCTACTACGTCAATTCTCTCAGATTTCGGTTTCACAAGGATTTTTTGTATGCGACCTATCTTGCGCCGCTGGGAGCCGATGTCTTCAAACCGGTTTACATAGACGAGGACCGAAGGTTCATCGTCGGCAGCGTCGCATGGCAGCGAACGGTCGAACGCTTCACATGGGAGCTTTGGGAAGGCGACATGGCGACCGCCGAGCATATCAAAACGGCGAACGATGTGATCAACAAGACGTTTTTCACCGCCGTCGCTTTCAAACCGAATTCGTCGCATCAGCAAGACGCTTCGGCAAACCTTGAGATCGCTCGGATACTGCAAAGCGATATCAATAGGAATCAGGAATACCTTGCGCTGAATACCGGCCGGGCCGTCGGGCGCCTTCACATAATCGATAAGCTCGACGATACGGTCGAGATCGGCGACAACGAGATCGTCGTACTCAAAGAACTTCCGATATCGCTTCCACCCGTTCGCGGGATCATTGTCGCAAAACCTTCGTCGCCGCTTTCGCACGTAAATGTGCTCGCAAAAGGTTGGGGTATTCCCAATGTCTATATCAAGGATGCAGACAAGCTGTTTGCTGACAAGAACACATTCGTCTGGGAACTCGAAGCCACATTGACCGGGTACAAATTAAATCCGGTCGATGCCGAGAAACTAAAGACGGCATTCGTTTCGCCCGATCAGCAGGTTCCGCCGGTCGATCTGAAGGTGACCAGGCTGGCAGATCTCCGCCAACAGCGGCGCACCGACAGCGTGGCATATGGCGGTAAGGCCGCGAACCAGGGTGAGATCATACATGCCCGCGTACCGGGGATCACCATACCCGACGGTTTCTCGATCCCCTTCTATTGGTACGACAAGTTCATGAAGGCCAACGGTCTCGACAAAACGGTAACTGCCCTTTTGGACGATTACGATTTCATCCACAATCCGCGTTATCGGCGCGAAAAACTTGAGGAACTGCGTGCCGCGATAGAAAACGGTCGCTTCGACCCCGCACTTCGGAGACAGGTCATACAGAAATGGCGAACGCTTGGTTTTCGCCCCGTATTTGTCCGCAGTTCGTCAAACGCCGAGGACCTGCCGAACTTTTCGGGGGCCGGGCTTTATTCGAGCGTCCCGAACGTACGAACTCAGGCCGCTCTTATCAACGCGGTCAAGAAGGTCTGGGCTTCGCTGTGGAAGGCTCAGGCCTACGAGGCCCGGGTTCGAAATTACGTTAGCCAGACAGACGTTTATATGTCTGCCCTTATCCAGGTCGGCGTAGACATGCAAAAGGGCGGGGTCCTGATAACCAAGGATCCGTTCAATAACACCAAAGGCGATGCCGTTTACATAAGCGCGGTATGCGGCCACAATTCGCGTGTAGTTAACAACTCAGGGCTGCCCGAACAAGTGCTTTACTTGCCGGGCTCTGATTCCATCTCGGTGATGACGCTTTCGGATCAGGAAAACTCGCTTAGATTTGACATCCGCGGAGCTCTCAAACAGACCAATGATAAATGTGCAGATCCGCAGGGCCGCGTCCTGACCGACACACAGATCCGATCGCTGGCGCGTTCGGCGATGACGATAAGCGATGTCTTTGGCTCGGGCGCACAGGATATTGAATGGGGTATATTGGCGAATAAGATCTACGTCGTACAGGCCCGGCCATACATCGATTCGGTAAAGCCGTTCGAAAACAATTCGGCACAGCCTTGAAGTACAATAGAAGAAATTATGAAATTACCAGCTGCAATGATGATCGCTTTCTCGGTTCTCGGGTGCGGGACTTCCGGTACACCGGTCGCCCAAAACTCTGAGGCAAATTCTGCTTCGGGACCGATGCGTACCGAAAGGGCGCGGTCGACCATCGATCACACGACCGAAAATCAAACGCCCAAGGGCCCCGCGTCTAATTCGAATTCGACCGGCGGAAAATGGTCGCAGAGCGGTGAACCGATAGACACCAAACCGTTCGATGACGCGATCGCGGCTGCCGAGAGATCGCTGAAGGCGAAGTCGTCAGACCCGGTCGCGAAACTCGCCGCCGCCGATGCATATTTCAAGCGAGGGTTTGCTCTGACCGAAGCACGCCAATATGCCTCCGCGCTTGGCGATTACCGCCGGGCATTGAAGATACTTCCTGATCACGAAGACTCGCTGAAATGGGAGAAACAGATAATCGGCATCTATGAAATGATGAAAAAGGACTATCCGAAACCGGGCGAAGAACCGCCGCCGCTTCCTTTCAAGGGTGAAAAAGGCACGATCTAAAATGCCGAGAACGATCACCTTCGCGCTCGCTGCCGCTGCTATTTGTTTGCTTGCTTCAAGCCAAACGATGTCGCAGGCACCGACAAGGATAAACTTTGCCCGGGGTTCGACCTCGGCCTTGGTTACCGGCAGGTTAAGCGGATATGAGGAGCAGAGATCATTTGTACTGAGAGTCAGGTCGGGTCAGACGATACGTACCTGGCAACCTGGCGATCCGGGTCCGATCACGATCGCGATCGCCGACCCGGACGGCAATGATGTCGGCGACATGGACGCGTCATGCAATAACCGCCGGGAGGTTTCGCCCACCAAGGCCGGAGATTATGTCCTCACGGTCGTTGAGTGCAGAAAAGCGGACGAATGGCGTGGCCGCTTCAATTTCCGCGTCAGCGTCAAATAGACAAACCGCCCTTCAAGGCTCTAAACTATCGGTTTTGCGATAACATACATTTTTTACCTATTGGAGACGACTTTAACAGAATGGCACTTTCAGCAAACGATATCAGAAAGGGAATGGTGATCCTCCATGAGGGCGTTCCGGTAAAGGTGATGGAATTTCACCATCACACGCCGGGCAACCTGCGAGCGATGGTTCAGGCAAGGCTTCGAAACCTGTTGACGGGCAATTCATTCGAATTCCGGTTTCGCTCGAACGACACCCTTGAGCGCGTGATCCTCGATCAGCAGAAAATGGAATATTTGTATTCAGATGGCTCTCATCACCATTTCATGAATCAGGAAAACTATGAGCAGGTCGCGTTGACCGAAGACGAATTGGGCGACGCGGCGCAATGGCTGATGGCGGGGCTCAAGATCGAGGTCGAATTCTACAACGGAACCCCGATCGGGGTAACTCTGCCGGCTTCGATGGAATTGACGGTCACGCAGACCGAACCGCAGCTTAAGGGTGCGACCGCTTCGAATTCGAATAAGCCGGCGACGCTGGAAAACGGGGTAACGCTTTACGTTCCGCCATTTATCGCCGAAGGAGAAAAGATCCGCGTCAACCCGACCGAAGCTAAGTATATGGAACGGGTCAAGTAATCTGGCGTAACCTTCGATCAGCACTTAAAATGTGCCGAGCCGTTGACGGGCTTTAGCCTCAATACTATTGTTGGGCTAAAGCCCTATCTATTTCTGAGAAAAGATATCCGTCGGCTGAAGCAGTTGGCAATTGAATGTACCTTTTATATTCGATCGCGTACTCGATAGTTTTTCTTTTAATGCTTCCGGCATTTCTTCTTCGGCGCCAGAAATACGCATCAGGCTTTAAGCAGCGTCTCGGCAGCTATCCCAGCTTCGACCAGGACGAACGAAAAGTTATCTGGCTTCATTGTGTTTCCGTCGGCGAAGCGAATGCCGCGCGTCCGCTCGTCGATAAGCTGCTCGCCGATCTTCCGGCTCATCGGCTTGTGATCTCGACCGTGACAAAGACGGGACAGGACCTGGCGAAAACGATCTTCGCCGACAAAGCGGATGCGGTCTTCTACTTCCCTTACGATTGGAGATTCAGCGTCCGAAAAGCTCTCGCAAACTACCGACCATCACTTGTTCTCCTGATGGAAACTGAGATCTGGCCGCGATTTATCCACGAAGCAAAGCTCGCGGGTTCTAAGGTAGCAATCGTAAACGGCCGTCTGTCGGAGACTTCGGCTCATAGATATGCAAACCTCCGCGCTTTTATCAAACGCGTGCTCTCTGATATTGATGCCGCATTGATGCAGGGCGAAGCTGATGCAAGAAGGCTGATGTCGCTTGGCATGGCCCCTTCGCGCGTGACCGTCACCGGCAACCTCAAGTTTGATATCACGGTCTCGCCCGACGACCACGCGATCGCTTCGCACCTTGACGAACGGTTTCATTTCGACGGCGAGCGGCCGGTCATCGCCGCTGCGAGTACACACGAGCCCGAAGAACGCTGGATTCTCGAAGCTTATTGTTCGCTCATGAATGATGACAAGCCGCTCAAGCCGCGGCTGCTGATCGCCCCTCGGCACCCTGAGAGGTTCGAGTCGGTCGTCCAACTGCTTCGCGAATTTCGTGACGACCCGTCGTGTGAGTATCCGCGATATAGTTTCGCTCGTCGTTCCTCTGAACCGGAAAATGGTGATAGGACCGCCGATGTCATTCTGCTGGACAGTATCGGCGAACTTCGTGCCGCATACTCTCTTTGCAATATAGTTTTCGTTGGCGGATCGCTGATCCCGCATGGCGGTCAGAGCGTTCTCGAACCGGCAGCTGTCGGAAAGGCCGTCATCACCGGGCCATATACGCATAATTTTGCCGATGTCGTCAGAGTTTTCCTGGGCAATAGTGCTTTGATCCAATTACCCGTAGTTCAAGATGTATTAAAGGCAGACGAGCTTTTTCTCGCCCTCTCCGATCTGCTCGAATCGCCGAAAACGATCGCCGAACTGGGGCACAACGCCAAAGCCGTTATGAACGCGAACCGAGGAGCGACGGAGAGCACAGTTAAATCGCTCCGAGTGATCATCTCCAAGAGCTGACCGCTTCAAATGACCTATATCTTTTGTATCTTCGCTGCAGTTCTGATCTGGTTCAGCGTCAAGTCGTTTCTCGGTGGTATCGCATACCTGCGTTATTTCAGAGCAGAGCTTTCCGCCGTGAGGCCTGACTGGCAGCCCTTTGCGACGATCATAGCTCCATGCAAGGGCCTTGATGACGGGTTGGAACAAAACCTCACGGCGTTGATTGAACTGGATTACCCGGAGTATGAGGTGATCTTTGTCGTTGATGATCCGGAAGATCCGGCGGTAAAGGTCATTCAAGCCGTTTCGCAGACGGGGGAAGGCTATCGAAAGAAAACGGCTCTGACAGTCGCACCGAAGGCGACCGATTCGAGCCAAAAGGTCGAGAATTTAAGAGAAGGAGTGATTCATGCCGATCCGCGAAGCGAGGTCTTTGTATTCGTAGATTCCGATGCACGTCCGTCGCCTGCCTGGCTGAGGGCGTTGGTCGCACCTCTTCGCGATGAGACGATCGGGGCAACGACGGGCTACCGCTGGTTCATTTCCGAAGATCCGTCGCTGGCGAGCGAGATCCGTTCGTCGTGGAACGCATCGATCGCATCGGCGCTCGGTCCGAACGCCAGAAGCAATTTCTGTTGGGGCGGCTCGATGGCGATCCGGCGTGACACATTCGAAAGACTAAATATCCGTGACCGCTGGCACGGATCGCTCTCGGACGACTTCACCGTAACACGCGCGATGAATGCCGGAGATCTGCCGATCAGATTCGTACCCGAAGCCCTCGCAGCCTCGGTCGAAAACTGCACCATTGGTCAGCTGTTCGAATTCACCAATCGACAGATGAAGATCACACGCGTTTATATGCCAAAGCTCTGGCTAATGTCGTTCTTCGGGTCGGCTTTGTTCAATTCGGTGTTGATCACGGCCTTCCTGATCGTCATTTTCAGCAGGGCCAATACGGCTCTGGTCTGGGCAGCGATCTTTACTCTGATCACGGTCTCTGGGTTCAGCGTCGGCAAGGCGTGGACCCGACTTCGGGCAGTTCGTCTCGTCCTTTCCCAGCACGCAAGAGCCCTTGATAGACAATGGCTCACCCAAAATACTCTATGGCTGATAACTCCGGCCGTTTTTCTCGTCAATTGTTTTTCCGCCCTTTCACGCCGAATGCGCTGGCGCGGTACCGAGTACGAAATGGCATCGCCCGAGGTGACAAAGATAATCGAGCCAGGTTAGATCGGGGCCCAAACGTGGCTTTCGCCCGATAGCTCCGGCCAAATGTAGTAAGATACTCTTTATCAGATCGATTCTCGGCAAGCCAGTATCGGCCCGGCGACATCGTAACTATATGAGCTTACTTCGTGCGGCTTTGGCCTTTGCCATAATTTCATTATCTCTTGTTGCCGCGAACGGACAGAGCGTCCCTTCGACCGCGACCGGCAAAGATCCGGTCATCATCATTCCGGGCATTACTGGCTCCGACCTTATAAATTCGAAAACTGAAAAGACGGTTTGGTTTAGAGCCGGGCGTGCAAAAGACGACGACATACGGCTTCCGATCTCGCCAAATCTAGCGGCCAACCGCGATAGCCTTGTAACCCGTGACATCATTCGGGGCGTTAAGTTGGCCGGGTTCCTGCCCGAGATCGAGATCTATGAGCGATTGATAGATGGGCTCCAAAAGCGTGGCGGTTACCGCGAAGCCAAATGGGATGACCCGGGCGTAGATGGCCACCAGGACACGTTTTATGTTTTTCCATATGATTGGCGCCGCGATAACGTCGAAAGCGCCCGACTGCTGATCAGACAGATCGAGGACCTCAAAAAGAAACTCGGGAAACCCGATCTTAAGTTCAATATCATCGCTCATTCAATGGGCGGCCTCATCTCGCGCTATGCCGCAATGTACGGCAATGCGGACATTCCTCCGGGAATTCCGCGGCCATCTTGGGCCGGGGCGATACATTTCAACAAGATCTTTCTTCTCGGAACGCCGAATGAGGGCTCCATCCTATCGCTCGAGGCTTTGCTGAACGGTCTTTCATACATTCGCGGCGGGGTAAATCTTCCTTTCATTCGTGACATCACGCGGTTCGACGTTTTCACGATACCGTCGATATATCAGCTTCTCCCCCACGAAACCAGCCTGATCGCCTACGACGAAGAACTCAAGCCGATAGCGATCGATATTTACGACCCGGCAACCTGGGACGAATACGACTGGAGTATATGGAAGGACAAGAATTTCAATCGCCGGGTGGATGCGGACGACCGGGAAAGGGCCCGGCCTTACTTTAGAGCGGTACTTAAACGTGCGAAAGACTTTCAAAGGGCGATCAATGCCCGAACTGTCGGGAAAGTGCCGGTCTCGTTCTATTTGATGGGCGCCGACTGCAAGGATACTCAAAATGCGTTAGTGCTCTACCGCGACGAAAAGAAGGACCGTTGGATCACTCAATTCAAACCCACGGCATTCAAACGCTCTGACGGAACGCGGGTCACGGCCGAAGAGCTCAAACCTCTCTTGATCGCAAAGGGTGACGGCGTCGTTTCGCGTCGGTCGCTGGCGGGTGAGACATTCACGAAAAATGGCGGCCCGGCGATCTTGCCGATAGTCTCCGAACTCACACAATGCGAATCGCACAGCAGGCTTGTATCGAGCATTGAGATCCAGGACAAACTGTTCAGCATTTTGACCGAGATCACGGAAAAGTAGTTTCATGGTCTTCAGGATCCGTCACAGATGAAAGGGGCGTTGCGGCTATGATCAAAAACCTCTTGGACAGCGACATCGACCAACCGCAGACGGCACCAGCGGCAGAGAAAAGCTCATCTTCCTCCGAGATCCTGGGTCTATTTGACCCGATTTCGGATAAGAGTGAAACGAGATCAGATTCAAACGAAGATCGCGTACCGTTGAGCATTCACGAGCCGCCATTGCCGTTAGCTGACTACTCGCCGCCATCTGCCGGAGAAACGGTTCGCATGACGGGGCTCGCATGGTCCGCGGGCATTTCGCTCTTCGGATCGATAATATTCCTCTTGATCATCGGTTGGTTTGCCGACCTCCTGCTCGGCTCATCTCCATGGGGCATCGTCGGCGGGATCGTTCTCGGTTCGGTGATCGGGTTCATTCAGTTCTTCAGAATGAACGCCGAGATATTCAAGCGGTCCGAAAATGACGAGAAATGAGCCTGCTCGATAGACCTTACAATCTCGACTGCGTCCTTTGAGTTTTCTCGATTTAACTTGTAGAATTTAGGGTTTGAATGCGCGATGAGAACGAGCCTTTACGCAGCCCTGCTGAGGGTGTGATGCCCGATTCGCACCGGCGAATATTGATCTTGATGGGCACATTAGGCGTCATTGGTTCGATCGCGGGCGGATCTTTTGTGTCACCGTTGTTTGGCGGGGGTGTTTTGATCGGCATTGGCCTTGCCTTTGTCAATTATTACTGGCTCAAGTATTCGCTTAGACGCGTCTTCGAAAATGCAGCCGATGGCGAGAGGCCGAAAGTTTCGGCTATCCGCTATCTTGCGAGATATTTTTCATTGGCGTTGGTTATCGCCGTGATCTTCGCGACGGATCTCGTTCCGATCATTGCGGTCATTCTCGGGCTCGCCGGCTTTGGATTTGCGGTGGTCGCCGAGGGTATTATCAGGATCTTTTGCAGCTTTCTTAACGGGAAGGAAATTTAAGAATGTTCTTATTTGCTGAAGGCGGTCATCATACTCCGCTGATCGTTGAGTTTATAAACCATTATCTGGGCGAACCGGTCCACAATTTTCAGATGGCTTACACAAAGCCGATCTGGGACAAGATATTTTCGAATTTCGGCACCGACGCCGAGACCGTTTTCGGCTCGCCCTACACCGTCGAAAATGCGATTCCTTGGTACACGATAATGTTTGTGATCGCCTGTGTTCTGTCGGTGATCCTTATCGGCATATTTAAGGGCAAGCTTTCTGAGGACGACCCGAAAGCCGGACAAATGACGCTCGAAGCGGGATTCCTCGCAGTAAAGGATCTGATCGTCAGCGTTGTCGGCGAACATGGATTCAAGTACTTCCCGGTCGTTGCCTCGTTTGCGGTGCTGGTCCTGATATCGAACCTGATGGGGACGTTCCCGATGTTTATGTCGCCGACCGCTTCGGTCAATGTGACGTTCGCTCTCGGTATCTCGTCATTTGTTTATTACAACTACCTCGGCATCAGTGAAAACGGCTTTTTGAATCACATCAAACATTTCGCCGGACCGAAATTGCCGCTTTTGATGGCCCTTTTCATTACGCCGCTGATCTTCTCGATCGAGCTTATCAGCAACATGATCCGGCCGATCACGCTGGGCGTTCGCCTATTCGCGAACATGTTTGCGGACGAACAGATCTACTTGCAGATCACTAATCTGTTCCCGCCTTTCACACAAATATTGCTGCCCGCCTTTCTGTTGATAATGGCGGTATTCGTTTCGTTCGTTCAGACGCTCGTATTCACATTGCTTTCGATGATCTATATAAGCGAAGTGACCCATGCGCCGCACGACGAACACCACGATGAGGATGCAGCCGGTCATGGAGAACCGGCCGCGGCTCATGCTTAGGCTTTTGCTCTCTGGGCCACGGCCGAGAGGGCAAGAATGTTGACCCAACAGGCTTTGGACGTTCTTTGACTCGTGTTTTATAGCAGATATGCCCGCACGCAACAGGAGCCTTGACTCCAACGAGAGTAGAAATCAAGGCATACCGGAAGCGAGGCGAAATAATAACCGCAGTCGGGTTTCGAATTGTCCGGACCTGTTGGTCTTCGAATAAATAAAACTGGAGACTATCAAAAAATGAATAAGATCAAATATGTTGTTTTCTCGACGCTTGCAATGGCGCTGATGGCATTGCCGGCAATGGCACAGGGAGCAGCGGACAATGATTCGACGGTCGCATCGTCGAAGGCGCTTGCCGCAGGCCTGGGTTTCGGTATCGCTGCGGGCTTGGCCGCTATCGGTCAGGGGCTTGTCGGTTCGCGTGCCGCTGAAGGTGCTGCCCGCAATCCCGGAGCAGCAAGCACCGTCCAGACGATCATGATCATCGCCCTCGCGCTGATCGAATCGCTGGTACTTTTCGCGTTGGTTATCGTTTTCGCGGTACTTCGCTAATCTGACAGCACAAATTAGGACGCGGGCCGGGTTTTCAAACTCCGGTTCCGCGTTCTCGCTTTTAAGGCGTTTTTGCAAAAATTGCGTTCTGCTTTCGTCTAAGTTTGCAACCTCCGCACTATTTTGACGTTCTAAACACTAATGACCGAGGATCTTTTAGGAAAAAAGATTGCCGACAAATATCGTATCGACGCTTTGATAAAGCGCGGAGCGAATGGCGACCTTTACCAGGCAACTCACCTTTTGATGGACAAACCCGTGGCGATCAAGGTGCTTGCGCTCAGGCCCCCGAATGACAAAGAACCCGCCGTACGGTTCTTTGACGAAGCCAGGGCAGCGGCAAAGATATCTCATCGGAACATTCTCGGATTCAGCGATTTTGGAACCGATGGGCAGGGTTACGCCTATGCGGTTTGCGATGGGCTGGTAACTGAAACGCTGAAATCGATGATCTTAAGGAGCGGACAAACGCAGCCGGAAGATGTGGTCTTGATCGGCCGACAGATCGCTGCCGGACTAGGAGCGATCCATGCCGTAGGGTCGATCCATGGGAATCTTACTGCTGAAAGTGTTTTGATAACCGAAAAAGCCGACGGCGATGTTGAAGCAAAGGTGACCGATATCGGAACGCCGAACGCGATCGCTCGCACCGGTGATGTGCTTGATTCGACCGCTGCCGATTTTGCCTATCTTGCTCCGGAACAATGCGCCGGAGGGGACATGCCCGATGCGCGCGGCGATATCTACGCTTTGGGCGTGATCCTTTACGAAATGCTGACCGGGGTGGTGCCATTTACGGGTGTGAAACCGACCGATGTGATGTTGAAGCACATCGAAGAACCGCCGTCGCCGATGATGGCATTTCGGGGCGATCTGCCGCCGGGAATTGAAACGGTCGTACTGAAGGCGATGTCGAAGTCGCCCGAAATGCGTCAACAGACGGCGGGCGAATTGGCTGATGACCTCGCAAGATCGCTCCAAGGCTCGGCCTCAGCGGCGAGCGGCGCAGCGGCAGACTCAAAGGGCGGTGACTTTTGGAAGACCGCAGCCATGGTCGTCGTCGGCACGGCTTTGCTCGCAAGTGCGTTGATCTACGCGACGTCGGTAAGACAAACCGATCCGACCGCCGCACTGCAGCCTGACGTGAACAGCCTGCCTGTTCAACCGATTAATCCGGCGACCGGTGTCGAAGAACAAGCCCTTGCCGCGATGCCCGGCACTATGTCTGATTCGTTGGGCAATTCGAGCATGCCGGTGCCGCCGGACACGATACCGGGCGGCGATAATTACAATCCCTGGGGCACCGGGATGCCGCCGCCGGGAGCACCGCAATATACGCCGCCGACCGGACAGGTCTACACTATCGACCCTAATAGCCCGAGTCAGTTCATGCCGCCCGAAGGAGGCGTGGTCCTCGTTCCGGTACCGGCGAACACTGCGGCAAACGTGCGGCCGACCCCGTCTCCGCGCGCCGATACACCGACAAACAGCAATACGGCAACTCCGGCAGCGACCCCGACCCCAAGGACGTCACCGACACCGGTTCGTACACCTGCGCCGACCCGCAGCCCGGCCGTATCACCGGCCGGAAATCGTCCGGATCCGAACGGCACGGAGAGTTAGTCTCTAAGCCGGCTCACGCAAAAATAACCTCATATCATCTCGGGACTTCGACAGATCGAAGAATGTCGCTGACAACGGCGTCGGTCGTCGCCCCCTCGAGTTCGGCTTCGGCTCGCAACGCCAAACGATGCCTCAGCACTGGAGCCGCGATATCGCGGACATCGTCCGGCGTCGGAAATTCGCGGCCGCGGATCGCAGCAAGAGCCTTCGAACATAACAATAGGGCGATCGAGGCTCGCGGACTCGCGCCGTAGAGTATCGTAGGATGGCTGCGCGATCTTCTGACGATCTCGACGATATACTTCTGAACACCGGGTTCCATTCGCATGTTCCTGACCTCGTGCCGGCAATGCGAGATCGCGGCGGCATCGGGAAGCTGCTGGATGTCGAGACGGTCGAGATGGTGCGAATTGAAGCCCGCGTCCCATCTGGCGACGACCTCCTGTTCGTCGGCCAGATCCGGATAATCGATCAATATCTTCAGCAGAAAGCGGTCGAGCTGAGCTTCAGGCAGCGGATATGTGCCTTCGTATTCGATCGGATTCTCGGTGGCGAGTACCGTGAACATCGGCGACAATGGGTACCTCTCGCCGTCGATCGTTGTCTGACGTTCTTCCATTGCTTCGAGCAGCGCGGCCTGGGTCTTCGGCGGTGTCCGGTTGATCTCGTCAGCCAGCAGGATATCGGTGAAGATAGGGCCGTGGCGCAGAGTGAACTCGGACGACTGCATATTGAACACATTCGTGCCGGTTATGTCCGAAGGCATCAGGTCGGGCGTGAACTGGATGCGCGAAAATCTCGCACCGATGATCTCGGAAAGTGTCTTGACCATCAAGGTCTTTGCCGTCCCCGGAACGCCTTCGAGCAATGCATGCCCTTCGGCGAGAATTGCGACGAGGACCTGTTCGATCACGTCGTCCTGTCCGACGATGGTCTTTCGCAATTCGTTCAAAATATGTGCGATCGTTGTAGGTGTATAAGTAAGCATTTACGTTCTGATCAGATCAAATATCAATTTCGCTGCAAGCAATAATACTGTTATCAAAAAGATACGCCGCAGCAGCGTTTCGTTCATTTTAGCCACGAAATGCGCTCCCGCATAGGCACCGATGAACATCGTCACGGCCAGAACAGCCCCGAGTCGATAATCCACCAGGCCTTGCCACATGAAGACGAGGGTCGCAATTGCCGACGAGAAGACATTCACGAGTTTGGTTGCGGCGATCGCACCGCCGTAGGTCATACCGAAAAACGCGACAAATGAAGCCGTCAGGACGGTAACGTATCCGCCGCTGTAAAGTCCGCCGTAGATCGCAAGAAGAAATGTCGCCGCGACCCCGGCAACAGTCAGGCCCCACTTGTCTACTCGACCGGGCTCGGAACCGTCGGATCCGCCTTTATCGCGTTGGAACAATGTGAACAGCACGACCGCGATCATCGCCATCGAAACGATCAGTTTGATGCCTTGATCAGTGAGCCGCCCTACGAGCAACGCCCCGATCGCCGAGCCGATGATCGTCAGTACGATCAATGGCGACAGCCGCTTTGCCTCGATCTGTCCGTTTCGAAAGAACGGTATCGTCGCGCCGATAGCCATAAATGTCAGACCAAACATGTTGGTCGCGATGGCCACCTTTTCGTCGATGCCGAACTGAAACATTATCGGGACCGTAATGAGCGAGTTGCTTCCCGTCACGACACCGACCGCACTCGTTAGAAAGAACAAGATCACGAGCACAGCAAGAATGTAAATGGTCATCGTCTCAGATCCTCGTCTTGCTTTGCCGTCCAAGTCGGAGCTGACCTTCGATCTCGCGCAATCGGGTGGTCAGCGAGAGCATTTCGCGCTTTCCCGTCGGCTCGCCGTGTATGATATTTTCACATCTCTCGATCAATTCTTCGATCTTACGCACGTCTGATCCTGTCCGGTCGGCAATTAGCAATGCCAACTCGCTCCGCGGTGTGGTCATCTGATCGACGCCAAGAAGTTTCGCCGCCCGCCGACGGAAGTCTGTAAAGATGTTCTCCATCGCCAGATCGTAAGCGTTCGTTCGCTGCTGCAATTCGGCCATCGCTCCGACGTATTCGAGCTTTGAGAGCCGGTCGGGCTCGGGTTCGGGAACGGGACGAGCGAACCGGCGGCTGCGCGAAAACATCACAAATGCAACGACCGCAATGATCTGCAAGATCATCGCGGTCACCGGCGTACCTTCAAAATACTCAAGGATCCGGTTATTGCCGGCCCCAAATCCATGATGGTATTCGTCAAACACGATCAGCCCGTCGCCCGCGATGTTCAACGCGAACTGGGCATTGTCGGCCATCGCTATGCCGCCATTGGCTACGATAAACGGGTCGGCGACGAAGACTATCTGGCCCGAACCATAAGGAACATCAACGACCAGGTTTCGATCGGCCGATGCTACATGGACGACCGGAGCCTCGAACCATGGAGTTGAACTTTCAGGTTCGATCGCACTGGTGTTCACCTGCGGTTCCGGTGTGCTTTGCGATTCCGCGTTCGGGTCGTCATTTTGCGTGGCAACCCCCGTTCCCTGTTCATACTCGTCGTCTGATTCGGTCGCAAAGATCTCATCGTTATCAAACCGTTCGATATCAACGGCGGAGGCAAATCGCGATGGCTGGACCGCGTTGACTCCGGCGGTAAACACGGTCGTCTGTATCGGCCTGATCGCCGGCGTCTTGGCGGTCATCTGAACCTGATCGGCCGGATCGACGGTCATCAATTCGATGTCGGTCCTCGGTGCGATCTTGATATTCCATTCAGTGGATGATCTGACAAGTTCCCCAGCAGGTTCGCGATCGATGATAACGAGCCTGCCGCCGGATTCTACCCAACTCAATAGGTCCGTCCGTTCATCCTCGGTAAAAGGTCGCCTGAAAGGACCAATGAGCACGAAGGTCTTTGGTGCTTCGCGCATCTCGGTCCGGAGTGTCGCCGGAGGCTGCTGCCATCGCTGGACGCTGCGGCCGGTCTCGGCAAGCAGCGTGAAGTAGGCCTGCGTTCCGGTCGAACCGGAATTAAAGCTCGACCGATTAGGCATGAATTCATTGTCTGGTTCCTTCACCTTCTGCACGTAGGTTGCGGCGTTGAGCCCGATCATAAGAGCGATCAGGAGCACCAGTGAACCAAAGATGAGTAAGCGCTGTTTCATGCCGAGACGCCGGAACTATTTGCGGCCAAGAGCCTCCTTGTATCGGGCCCGAAAGCTTGCCCAAGCCGATTCATCCGAAGGCATCGGGCCGTACCATCGGCTTTCGAATACATCGGTGAGGCCAGTGACGCTCTGATAGATCTCGCCGCGTTTTCTGAGGTCGCGAAGATAGTCGCGGTTCGTCTTATGCGGTGCAAGGCCGATCAGCTTTCGATCATCGAGTTCGCAAAGTAGAGCGATGTATCCTTTTCTGATCGCTCCGCGAAGGTCTCCGTCACGTGCCATTCGTTCAGCTTCGGCGAAGAGTTGCTCGGCTGATTTGTCGATTGCTACCTTTTCGCCGAGAACGATGCGTTCCGCTTTTTCATCGGTCCGACGTCTTTTGAGCGCCGGAAATAGCATCGGAGCAAAACGAAAAACAGCAAACCCGATCAAAAGCACGGTGACGACGATGATCACGACCTGAAGCCAGTATGCGAGCCCCGGAAGTCCGGTCTTGCTTGCCGGCTCGCCCGATGGGCGCGGCAGCAGTCCTTCAAGCCACTCGAGAAACTCGGTCAACCAACGCCCGAAACGGCTTTGCTCTTCTTCGGCCGGTTTTCGAAACTCTTCTCGCTTTAGTATCTCTGCCAATTTCTGTTTTGCTTCGTCCTTAGAGACGGATGACCGAGGTGCGCTTTCCAGTTCGGCTATTTTTGACGAGATCGACGAAAGGCGTTCTTCGATGCCGGAAAGGATGTTTGCCTGCTTGGCAGGGTCTTCGCTAACAACGTATTGATCGAGAAACGTATGAAGCCAATGATTTGAGACCTCGACCGGGCCATCGCCTGACTCGACGCGGTAGACCACCGGCAGTGTCCGCCGGATCTGTACAACGCGCCCGGCATCGAACGTCACGACCGCGCCCTCACGAATTCCCTTGCGAAGATCCGTGCTCATTTCGATCGTTAAACGACGGGCGGAATCGACGGCGTTACGGTATTCAGCCAAATTCGCTCCGCTCGCCGGCATGGCGGCGAACAGAGTAAATACGGCGATGGCCGTCAGGTTGCAGATCCGCATCTTATTTCAATCCGAGGGTCGTGAACGAACTTGATTCTGACGATCCGTTGGCCGGTATTGCCGCATCTTCGCGTGCACCGAGTGCCGGCTGAAGCGGATTGTAATACGATTGCGGAACCGAGGGTATCTCGCCAAGGCGGCGTGCGGCCATCAGCTCGATATCATAGCCTTCGTGACGGACGCGCTCGTCAACGTAAAGCAGGCAGAGCCCGACCATCCAGACCGGCGAGAGCAGAATAATGCTTACCTGCCAACCCATCTGCGACGCGATCTCGTACCAAGCCGGAGCCGACTGCCCGCCAAATGCGAAAAGCTCGACGCCCTCGGCCCATGCGTACCACCCGAGCGGTACATAGATCAAGGCAAGCGCCGAATAGGTTGCGGTTAGCGTGAACGCGAACAACGCCGCAAATCGCTTGACGTTGCCGCTCGCGAGCGAGATGCTGCGGCCGATCGCTGCAATAACGCCCTGCCCCTCAACAAGCATCACCTGCGGCACGTATGCGAAGCGCGAAGCCGCAAGGCAAAAGAGCCAATAGACACCGCCGACGGTCACGAGTCCGACGGCAAGTGACAAAAAGAAAGCAAGGAACGGAACGGCTTCGAGCCCGACCGCGATCAATGCGATCAGGATGGCGCCGATACCGAGACCGAAGTAGAAGATCATCAGTCCGACGATCCCTATTATCAGCGTAAGCAATACAGATGCGGCGATCAGCCCGGCGACCCGATCCCAGACATTAAGATACGTGTCCTTGAAGCTGATCGGTTCGCCGAAGAGCAGGTGTCTTACAAAGTTGCGCGACGCCCCGCCCATTACCGAGAGTGTCGCGACCGTCTCGGTAAACCAGATCACCGACGAACCGAGTGCTGAGAACAGTACGTAAACGGTCGATTCGAGCGGATCGTAGCTTCCGGTAAAGAAAAGCCATCGCGACAAGAATAGCCAACCGACGGAAAGCAAGGTGCCGACAAGCACCGGCGGAGCCGCTACGAAGATGAACGTGAGAAAGTTCTGACGATAAAATCTGACCGCACGGTCGATGAGGTCACCTGCTCCGAGCGGGACGATCGACATCATTGAGTGGTCTGGGGCAGAAGAGGCCATTGCGTGAAAGAAATGTTGGAATTATAACGTTTTTAGCAGACTTCGACCATGCCATAAATTACAAAAAAGCCTGCCGATCGCGATGACCGGCAGGCAAGTGTTTTCACTTAAGATAGGTCAAACTACCATTCGAACCGGAGTGCGAACTGCATCTCACGCGGACCGAAGGCACCCGTGATCTGCCCGAAGGCGGTCGAATTGATGTTTGCGAACTGAGTGTTCTGGACAAAGTTCACATTGTTCAAAAGGTTGAACGCCTCAACGCGGAACTGAAGCCGCATCGTTTCCGTAAAGCGGATGTTCTTCAGCAAAGCTGCGTTGATGTTGAAGTATTTCGGACCGTTGACGATGGTTCGGCCGAGATTGCCCGTTTCACCCGGATTGGTATTGAAGAATACCTGTCCCGGAAAACTTGCACCGGTTATGCTGTAACCGCCCGAGGCCGCTCCGCCCGAAAGTATCGACGGATTGATCCAGTAGATAATGTCAGTTCCGCCGACATTCTGCTGGAAGATCCCCATCAATGCCCGGATCTCGTCATTCGTCAGATTGCTGTTTGCCGTCTGACGGGCCGAACGCGCCGAACGGTTCAGCGTACCGCGCGTATCGACGAACGTGATCGGTGCACCCGATTGCCATTGTGCCAGGCCTGAGATTTCCCAGCCGCCGAACAGCTTGTCCCAGCCGCTGCCGAAATCGAGGAATTTCTTCCCGCGGCCAAATGGCAGCTGATAGACACCGTTGAAATTGAACACATGGGTCGTGTCAAAATCGGCCCGCTGTTTATCGAGGTCCTTGTTTCGGTTATCGAGATACGGCTCAAAAAGCTGCTGCGACGTGCCGACGGCATTCGTCAGGTTCTTTGAGAACGTATAGTTCGCCTGGAAATACAATCCGTTCGAGAACCTCTTTCGAAGCTCGGCCTGAAGCGAATTGTAGTTGTGGTAAGCGTCGTTGACGAAAAGGTCGATAACACCTGTCGAGTTGTTCGGCAGGAAGTTGACGAACGGCGTCGCCGACGGATTGCAGACGAACGATCCGGCCGAACCGACACACGGCTGATTGTTGAGATTTCGCGGATTAGTACTGTTGATGTACGAAAGTGCGAGATCGAGCGGTGTGCCGTTGGTCAGAGCGTTCAGGAAGGTCGACCGGGCGATATGGCCTGCCGGGGTCGTCGTCGTTGTCGGAGCAACGCCAAGTCGTCCGGGTGCACTCGCCGCCTGTTGGAAGATCAGCAGCGGTACACAGCCTGCCGCGATACAGAACGGATCGCCGCCCGAAACGCGGTAGTTGTTCTGTGCACGGAGAAAGTCGGCGAGAAATCCGTTGTTATTGACGTCGATCTGTCCGAGGTCGATACCGCGGGCGAGATTGTCGCTGCGGCTGCCGACATAACGGATCTCGAACGCCATATTTCCAAAGATCTCACGCTGCCAGCCGAGGCTGTACTGCTCGACCATTGGGGTCTTGAGTTTCGGATCGATCCCGAAAACGGTGCCGAAATGGTTGCCGATATTCGGGCCGTTGTTGGTCAAGTACGAAAGTGGCAGTGTCGGAACGGACGGTGGGCCGGGAATGACTACAGGAGCAGCATCCAGACGCCCAACTTGACCAGATTGTGTGATCGTCGTTCTCGCCAATCCGGCGTTACCGACCGACGCGTTATTGATCGATGTGATGATCGAATCGTTTCCGTAAACGTTGCTGTAACCGGCACGAATGACCGATTTGCCGTTTCCGAAGATCGCGCGGAAAATGCCTTTCTCAAATGTCGGTGCCCAGGCAACGCCCAGGTTAGGGGCGAAGTTGTTCCAGTCGGTTTCGTAATATTGAAATTCCTTTCCGATGCTGGTCCCAAGGGCAACGTAACTGCCTGCCGGATTGAGAAGGTCGCCGGTGGGATCGTCGAGATCCGTTATCAACGGCTCAAGGCCGCGGCCGGTCAGGTTGCGAAGCGCCGGGAAGATCTCGTACCGGACGCCAAGGCTGAGCGTCAATCCTCTCGCCGCCGACCACCTGTCAGCAAAATAGAGCGAGTGGTTCTCGTTCCTGAATGGCCGAAACTCGGTAGCCCCTGGAACAAAGCCCTCGTCCAGTGTTGTGATATTGAACGAGCGTGCTACTGCATTGTAATGCCCGCCGAGAAGCGTGAGCAGGCCGTTCGCCGTACCAAGCTGAGTGGTGTTGATGCCGCCGAGGCTGGCGAAGTTGGTCGCAGTGAATACGGTTCCGGTCGTGTTGCCGACCGTGACCGTCGGGACGGTTCCTGCGTCGTTGTAGGCATTGACCTTGAAGAACTGCATCTGGCCGCCAAATCGTAGAGAGTGTTTGCCAAGTATCCAATCGGCATTGGCCTGATAGTTGAATGCCTTGGTGTTGCGTCCCTGATCGGTAAATGTATTCATACCGCTTACCAATGGGACCGCAGCAATGTACGTCGGATACTCGCTGATTCGGTCGAACGGCACTTCGCTAGTAAAGAGCCCGCCGCGAAACTCGATAAGAAAATTCGGCGTGAAAACGCGTCGATACGCAGTGGTGAACTGCTTGTTGGCGGACGATTGGACCCCGTCCGGAATTGGTGTGAATCCGGTCGTGTCGATATCGGGCCTGAGATTCACTTCTTTGTTGTAGTTGTAAATGAACTGAAGCGAATTGCTGTCGTTGATATCAACATCGACTCGCGTCGAATACTGGTCGCGTTCCTGGTCCGACCCGCGAAGCAGCCGGTAGCCCTGGGTGTTGAGGCCGTCGCCGCCGGTGAAGTTGCTTGCCGTCGGCAGTTGACTAAGGACCAGAGCGTCGATTATCGGCGACGTGGTGCTCCGGATGTTGCCCGACGGGAAGACGGTCTGCGCGAACTGCAGGAAATTGGGGATCGTGCAAATACTGCCTATGGTCTGCGACGGACAGAAAGGCGTCACCGACGTGCTGTTCGTCCGCTGATAAGTGAAGGTGCCCGCACGCGCGGCAGGCGAGAGGATCGTTCGCGTTGCGGCCGTCGAAACCGGATCCTTGATCTTTTCGTAGGCAAAGAACCAAAAGGCCTTGTCCCAGAAAAGCATCGGGGTTCCTTCGCCAAGCCCGGGAACCGGAAGCCTCCAACTTGCCTTGCCTCCGTATTGATTGCGGTTGCGATAGGAAGGCTTTTCGCTCACCGTCGGATTCGAACTGCGGTTGTTGAAAAAGCTGTTTGCTGCAAACGCCGAGTTGCGGTTGTATGCAAACAAAGCACCGCGGAAATCTTTGGTGCCACGCGGGGTAACGAGGCGGATCTGCGCGCCGCCATATCCCTGATCGGCTTCCTGGTTGGTCGTCGTGATCGTGAACTCCGCCGTGTCGTCAACTGACGGCCGCCCCGGAGCAAAGTCGGTCGCGTTCGTTCGGATGAACGTATCCTGAATGTTGATGCCGTCACGGGTTATGTTCGTGAAGGTCGTACGCAGGCCGTTGATCGTTGTGTTCTGCGCGCTGTTCGACGACACACCGGCCTGAAGCGTTGTTAGAGTCAGAGGACTGCGAGTGAGAAGCGGCAGCGAGAGTATCTGCTGCGGGCTGACCGTGTTGCTGACTTGGGCCGTTCCCTGTGTAACGATGTCCGAGCCGGCGGTCACAACGACCTCTGCCGTTACTTCGCCGATCTCCATTGTCGGGTTGAACGCCGCGTCGCGGCCGACGTCGATCTTCTGCTGTGTCGCTTTCAGGGTCTTGAAACCGCTGGCCGTGACAGTGATTGTGTAGGTGCCGAATTCAAGCTGCGGAAACTGGTAGAAACCAGCCTGATTCGTCGTGGTGGTCGTTTCTCTGCCGGTCGTATTGTCAGTGGCCGTAACGGTTGCTCCGGGCAAAACGCCGTCGGGCCCCGAAACGGTTCCCGAAAGGCGTCCTGTTGTACCCTGTGCAAAAACAGTTGCCGCACTGAAGACCGTCAGTAGAAAGGCGATAAGAAACCTTTTCATCGTAGTCCTCCGTAGGTTGGTGATCTTTCTGCTTTTACTCTTGATATTTTTGTATTAAGAGAGCGAACAATTTGAACAAAACGATTTTGGAACCATACAACGGAGGTGAGAAAAAGCCGCTATAGTATGGCCGAAGACCGCAAAACCAACTGCCCTTTAAGTTCGATGCAACGGATTATAATACAAGTCAATCGATAAGACCAAATTGTCGACAAACAAAAAAAGGGCAGAAACCCAATGGTCTCTGCCCGAAAAATTCATCGGCTTTCGCCGGACAAATTAGAATTCAACACGGCCGACGAACTGGAAGATCCTCGGACCAAAGGTTGTGGTAACACGGCCAAAGGTCGTGCTGTTGATGTTTCCGTTGAACAGGCCAGCAAAGAAGTTCGCCCTGTTGGTCAGGTTGAATGCTTCTCCGCGGACCTGGAAACGAACGCGTTCCGTAATGCGGAAGTTCTTGAACAGCGAAGCATCGATGTTAAAGAACGTCGGGCCACGCCATGCGTTACGCGGAAGTGCACCGGTCGTTCCCGGAGCAACGTTGGTGAACACCTGTCCTGAGAACGGTGTGCTTCCAAAACCGTTGGCCGCGTTTCCGAGACCAAGGCTGCCGCACTGTCCGGCATTGAGCGCGTTCTGGTTGATGTTCGTGACCGAAGGATTGATCCAGTAAACACCGCAAGGTGTGCGGAAAATGCCGATCAAAGCTGCGATCTGCTCATGGTTCAGGCTCGAGTTCGCTGTCTGGCGGCCCGAACGTCCTGCACGGTTGAGCGTTCCACGCGGGTCGGTAAAGGTGATAGGTGCACCCGACGACCAACGAACGATACCCGTCATCTGCCATCCGCCGATGATGTAATCGAGGATGCCGCCCTGATTTGCCCAACGCTTGCCCTTGCCGAATGGAAGTTCGTAAATGGCGTTGAAGTTGAAGGTATGACGTGTGTCGAAATCGGCCACGGCATATTCAAGCCTCTGTTGAGCGTTGTCGATAAGCGGATCGAAGCGGGTCTGTCCTACACCGGCTGCATCGGTCAAAGCCTTTGCGAAGGTGTAGTTTGCCTGCATGTAAAATCCGTTAGCGAAACGGCGTCGGAACTCGAGCTGTGCCGAGTGGTAGTTCGACTCTGCACCGTTGGTGAGTACGTCAGCGACCAACGCGTTCGGATTGGGAACGAGCTGGACCGAACCGGCGAGACCATTGATCAAATAGGTGATCGCAAGGTCGGCCGGCGTACCCGCACGGATCTGGCTGAGGATGGTCGCATTTGTAAGCAGACCGCCGCCGCCAAGATTCGGGAATACGGTCAACACCTGGCTACCGGTGATCGCAGCGTTGAAAGCCGCACCGGTCGTACACGAACCCGGTGTGGTCTGGTTCGCAGCCTGGCAGAGACGGTCGTTCGAGTAAGCACGGTTGAAGTCAGCCGCAAAACCGTTCTGACCGATGATGACCTGGTTGTAGTCGAAACCACGGATCAGGTTGGTACTGCGGTTTCCAACGTAGCGAAGTTCGACCGCGGTCTTCCACGGCAGCTCGCGCTGGATGCCAACAGTCCACTGATAGAGGCTCGGCGTCTTCATGTCAGGATCGATCGCAAATACCGTTCCCTGAAGAGCGGCAAGTGCGTTGTTCTGAGCGTAGGTACGCGGAACCTGGAAGGTCGGAGCAGCAAGCGTTGCATTGAACGTGCTCAGGCGGCCATTCTGGTTCGTTATCGTACGAGCAGCCGAAAGGCCCTGGTTGCCGATAAGGGCGTTGTCAGCGGAACGGACGAATTCGTCATTAACATAGTTGATGCTGAATCCGCCGCGAAAGACCGTCTTGCCTTCGCCCGGGAAGAGTTTGCCAAGAGCTCCGTCGAATGACGGTGCCCAGGCAAAGCTGACGTTCGGAGCAAAGTTGTCCTTGTCGGTCCCAAAGAAACGGTTGTCGCCATTGTTCGTGCCGACAAAGTTATAGGTGCCGGTCGGGTTAAGGACCGCGGCAACGATATCGGCATTCGAACCGATGACCGGCTCGAGAGCGAGACCATCCGGTTCGCTGACCGGCGTGAAGATCTCGTGACGCAGACCGAAGTTGAGCGTCAACTGCTGATTCACACGCCACGAATCACCGATGTACCACGAATAGTTTTCGTAGTGCAGACGGCGGTTCGGAAGTGTATTCGGAACGAAGCCGCTGGTCTGGCTCGTTACGTTGAACGTCTGAGTGTTCGCTGAAACGATACCGCCAAGCAAAGCGAGCATCCCGTTTGCCGTTCCAAGCTGTGCCGCCGAAAGTGTTCCGGTCGGGAAGTTGGTGGCGTTGTTCTGGATCGACGGAGTCGTCGTGTTCGTACCGATCGTGATGGTCGGGATGGTCGAAGCACCAAAGGCGCCCGGGCCATAAGGATTGATACGATACCAGGCGATCTGGCCGCCAAAGCGGATCGAGTGATCGCCCCAGGTGTAAACAGCATTGTCCGAGACCAGCCAGGTCGACGTATTACGTCCCTGTGTCTGGAAGGTCGATTCGGGGCTGGTCACGACCGGAAGGGTCACGAAATAATCGCTCGGCTGATTGTTGCGGTCAAACTGCGGCCGGCTGAGCTGGTTAGCGACACGAAGTTCGTTCGTGAGGTTTGAGCTCGGCGTATACCGCCACGCAACGTTGGTCGTCCAGGTCTTGGCAACCTGAAAACCGAACGGTGTGTTGTTGAATCCGCCGTTATCAACGTCAGGACGGAGAAGGAATTCATCACGCCACGACCAAACACCGTTGATCGAGTTCTGCGAATTCATGTCGTAGTCGAAACGAAGCGTTACGGCTTCACGATCCTGGTCCTGCTTCTTGGTGAAGCTGTATCCGATGGTGTTCAATCCGTCACCAATGCTCTCGTTGTTACCTGCCGGCATGTTGGCAAGAAAACGGCTCTGGATAAGCGGATCGATACCGGTAACGGTTCCCGGATTCGGGCCTTGTGCCGCAGTGAAAATGTTCAGCGTTCGAACTACGTTCGACGTATCGCGGTAGGTAAAGATACCGGCGCGTGCCGACGGACGAAGAACGGTCGAGTTGACGTTCGTCGACTGACGGAGACGGAATCCTTCGTACGAACCGAAGAAGAACAATTTGTTCTTAATGATCGGGCCGCCGAGGCGTCCGCCGAACTGGTTACGGTTAAGGAACGGGTTTGCCTGGCCAAGACGATTTCGGAAGAAATCGTTGGCGCCAAACTTTGAGTTGCGGTTGTAGATGAAACCGGCACCGGTGAAACGATTCGAACCACGCGGGGTCACGAGCTGAACCTGCGACGCACCGTATCCGGCCTCAACACCGGCGTTCTGGGTCGTGATCGTAAATTCGCCTACGTCATCCGTGTTCGGGCGATCCGGAACGAAGTCCGTCGCGTTTGCACGAATGAAGTTGTCCTGGATGTTCAAACCATCGCGGGTGATGTTGGTGAACGAGGTACGCTGGCCGTTGATGGTCGTATTGGTCGCACCGTTGGCCGATGTGCCGGCCTGAAGAGCGATCAACGCAAGCGGGTTGCGGCCGTTCAGCGGCAGATCCTGGATCTGTCGTGTGCCGACGGTGTTCGAGAGTTCAGCGTTGGCCGAGTTGATGACCTCGGTTCCGGCGACGACCTCGACGACCTCGGTTACCTCACCGGGTTCGAGCGTGACATTGCGGACGGTCGTCTGCGCGATGTCGATCTTAACGCCGGTCGTTACGCTCGTCTTGCGGCCGGGGGCCGAAACGGTGATCGTAAATGTACCTGCGTCCAACTGTGCAACCGAGATCGAACCTCCGTTGCCGGTCGTATATGTTCTCTCGCTGCCTGTCTGTTCGTCCTTGACGACGACAGTCGCACCCGGGATCACACCCGACGCATCCGATACGTTAACCGTGAGGTTACCCGTATTGGACTGTGCGAGGCCGATCACGGCCATTGCGAAAAGCAGCAAAGAGGAAACAACAAATTTTCGCATTACAAGTCCTCCTAATTGGTCTTTCTTAAAATTGGGAAGTCAAAGTGACTCTTCAAAAAGTGCAAGCGCCGTGCCATTGAGCTGTGAAAATGAATGAAATGCACAATGTATTGCCTAACCTATTGCAAACGCTTAGCTTAGGTGTCATTTTTCAGCCCAGGGCCGCTGCGTTTTCTGGGATAAAACGCCCGCTGACGTGTCAGACTGACCAAATTTTCGAGTTTTTGCACGGAAATTTGGATAAATTTGTAAGGATTCGCTGGGTCAGGAACGAATGTGGATATTGTAGGACTTGATCTTGGAGTTCAAAGTGGTCGCATTCAGCCCCAAAAGCCTGGCTGCCCTTGATTGGTGACCGCCGGTCTGGTCGAGGGCTCTTCGGATCAGATCGATCTCAAATCGCTTAACTTCATCGTAAAAATTCACGCCGCGGGCGATGTCGATCTCGGCCGATGCCCCCTCGGTCTGCTGCAGCAGCGCATGCGTTACGCCGGGATCACGAACTTCAGGACGCAAACACTCCACCGAGATCTCGTCGGTCGTCGCAATTACCACAGCACGCTCGATTATGTTCTCAAGTTCGCGCACATTGCCCGGAAAATAATAGTTCTCAAGCAGCGAGAGAACTTCGGATGATAGATTTTCTGAGATCGACCGGCCATTCTCTTCGTTATATTTGCGGATGAAATGCTTGGTCAGCGGCAGGATATCTTCGGGCCGCTGCCTCAATGAAGGCAATTCTATCGGAACGACCGAGAGCCGGTAATAAAGGTCTTCGCGAAACGATCCGTTCTTCACCGCATCTTTTAGGTCGACATTCGTGGCTGCGATGATCCTGACGTCGACTTTCGCAGGGGTCGTATCCCCGAGCGGCGTAAATTCGCGTTCCTGGATCACGCGCAATAATCGGACCTGCGTTTCGGGCCGCAGATCACCGATCTCGTCAAGAAAGATCGAGCCCGTGTCAGCGACCTCGAACAACCCTTTTTTTGCGGCGACCGCACCCGTAAACGCTCCCTTTGTGTGTCCGAAAAGCTCTGATTCCAACAATTCCGACGGGATATTCGAGCAATTGACCACGACGAATGGCTTGTCGGCCCGCGGGCTCGCTTCGTGGATCGCCTTGGCCAGCAATTCTTTTCCCGTACCGCTTTCGCCGGTGATCAAAACTGTCGAACGTGCCGGAGCAACTCGCTCGACAAGACGGAAGATCTCTTCCATCTTTTCTGACCGGCCAATGATCGCGTCTCGCCGTACAGAACGGGTCATCACCTGCCGCAGTGTTTGTCGTTCTTCCTCTTTCCGGCGTTTTTTTACACCCTTCGAAATAAAGGTCAGGATCTGATCGTTTTGAAACGGCTTGCGAATAACACCTGTCGCGCCCTTTTCCCAGGCCGATATCGCAGTGTCAAACGTCGCGAATGCCGTGATCATCAGAACGACGGCTTCCGGATCGAGCTTTATCAGTTCCTCGAGGGCCGTCAGGCCGCCCATTCCCGGCATCGAAACGTCCATCAGAACAACATCGTGGTTTCGTTCTGTATAGAGTTCGATCGCCTCTTCGCCGGTTTTAGCCAGATCGACCTTATAACCCGCGGACGAGAGAATTGTCTCCAAAACGTCGCGCATGATCTCTTCGTCGTCGCAGATGAGGATCGAACCTTTCTTGGCCATAAACGTTGAATATAACTCAAACCCGCAACTGAGCAAAGACGCGCGCCTATCTGCCGATGTATCGGACGCACGGCTTTGGCTTACGGCAAACGGTGCGATATCGTCGATGCTGATATGGCCGTCTACGACAGTTTTGCGCGTTTTTACGACCGGCTCTTTGCACCTTTCGAGAAACGATTCCTTGGCCGCTGGCGTTCCGAGACACTCAGCGTTTTGCCTTTGGACGCCGCAATTCTCGAACTTGGAGCCGGAACCGGAGCCAATTTCAAATTCTACCCAACCTCAAAGATCGCGATCTCGAGCGAGATCGCCTCCGAGATGCTCATGGTCGCCGTGACGAAACGACGATCGAACCAGCTCGTCCAGGCCGATGCGCAGTCATTACCCTTTGATGAGAATTCGTTCGATGCTGCATTCGCAACTCTTGTGTTTTGTTCGATCCCGGAACCAAAACTGGCTTTCAGTGAACTGCTCCGTGTCGTCAAACCGGGCGGAACTCTCGTTCTGCTCGAACATGTCAGGCCCGAAGGACCACTCGGAGTCGTTTTCGATGCATTGAACGTCTTGACGGTTGCGTTGATCGATGACCATTTCAATCGCCGAACGGCGGATATCGCCGCGGCCGCCGGATTGGAGGTTCTCGAAATTCGGCGAAAGGCATTTGGGGTAATAAACCTGATCGTTTGCCGGATCCCGTGATCTACCCCCTCGCCCGCTCGCTGTGACGAAACGCTAGAATATCGTGCGGAATAAACCTTTTTTTGACGCTGAGCGTATTAGAACTGTTACGAGCCGCGGCAATTCGCGGAGCTTTGATCGAAATTCGAATTTAGAAAATATTTATAATGGCTACTTCTAAAACAACCAAGATCCTACTAATTACCGGAGCAGTGTCTCTTGTGCTGATATTGATCGCTATCATCGGCATTGCGCTGATCGCCGATCAGATCGGGCGGCCGAGCGTCGCGAACAACAGCGTTTTGGTGCTCAATGTTTCGGGCGATCTTCCTGACTATATTCCCGAAGATCCGGTCGCAAAAGCGGTCGGGATCTCGCAGGGTCAGAGTTTCACCAGCCTTTTGACGCAATTGCGGAAAGCGAAAGCCGACAACCGCATTGGTGCGGTACTGCTCGATATAAACTTTCCGGGCATCGGCTGGGGCCGGGCCGAAGAACTCCGCGATGCGATCAAAGATCTCCGTTCGTCAGGCAAACCTGTTTATGCATATATGCAGCTCGGGATGAACCGAGACTATTTCATCGCCACAGCCGCTGAAAAGATCTACATGCCGCCGCCGGGTGATCTTTGGATCAATGGGTTCGCCGCCGAGGCAATGTTTTATAAGGGTTCGCTCGACAAGCTCGGGATCGAAGCTGATGTGATTCAGATCGGGCCAAAATACAAGAATGCTCCGGATCAATATACTCGCAAAGAAATGGGCGAGGGTCAGAAAGAAGTGATCAATGCGATCCTCGACGAATATTATGGCCGCTACTCCAACGCGATCGTCGAATCGCGCGGCAAGTCCGCCGAGGATGTAAAGGCGATCATCGACAATGCTCCGTACAATGCCGGACAGGCAAAAGAGCAGGGTTTGATCGACGGCGCTCTTTATATCGATCAGGTTCACGAAGAGCTTAAGACGAGGCTCGGTTACAAGGCTGACGAAAAGCTACGGACCATCAGCGGATTCCAGTATCGCGATATTCCGTCCGATTCGCTCGGTCTGAACAATGGCGAACGCGTTGCGATAATCTTTGCGAGCGGTGCGATAAACGTCGGCCGCTCGAACGACGGCCCGTTCGGCGGCAATATGGTCGGCTCGGATACCGTTGTCAAAGCGGTCAATGAGGCGGCGGCCGATAATTCGATCAAGGCGATCGTCCTTCGTGTGGATTCGCCCGGCGGATCGGCTCTTGCATCCGATCTCATGTGGCGTGCGATCGAGAATGCCAAGGCCAAGAAGCCGGTCGTTGTATCGATGGGCGATGTCGCCGCATCGGGCGGTTACTATATCTCTACTAATGCGAGCAAGATCGTCGCACAGCCGACGGCCATCACCGGTTCGATCGGTGTCTTCGTCGGCAAACCGGTGATCAAGGGCCTCTACGATTGGCTCGGCGTAACCAACGAATATACGATGCGCGGCAAGAACGCCGGGATATTTCGCGAAACCGAAAAATGGAATGCCGATGAGCGGGCCAAGATGGAAGAGCAGACGAATAACATCTACTTCAACAACTTCATTCCGAAGGTCGCATCCGGCCGCAATATGACCGTCGAGGCGGCGAACACGATCGGTCAGGGACGCGTATGGACGGGCACCCAAGCAAAGGCCAATGGACTGATCGACGAATTCGGCGGTCTCGAGAAAGCGATCAGCATCGCCAAGGAGCTGGCGAAACTGCCTGCGGATAAGGACGTTCGGCGGGTCGTTTTGCCGGCCCCGCGGCCATTCATAGAAACGCTATTCGGCAGTCAGGAATCGACCGTCTCTGCCGAGCAGAAGGCACAGCGAGCGTTGATCGACTCGCTGCCCGAAGATGCCAGGCGGGCATTTCGATATGCCGCGCTTTTCGACACAATGAAACGCGGCGAAGCGATGATGCTTCTTCCGTTCGAACTTCAGATAAAATAAACGCGCGATCGCCTGATGTAAGGAAGGGCGGGATTTCCCGCCCTTTTTACTTTCGTACGACGGATGCAGATGGCTTGTTTCGTTCGGGAAGTTGACCTATAATCGCCGCGCCGCGGCTGTTCTGCCGTGCTTGCCTGACCCGATCGAAAAATTTGCAGAGGAGAGCGTATGGTTAAAATCATCCTGGCTGTGATAGGCGGTTTCATTGCGTGGTCTATTCTTTGGATAGGGAGCGATCAGGTGCTTCAGTCGGTTTCACCGGATTGGTATGGTGCTCACCAGATCGGCTTTGAAAAGGCGATGTTCAATAAGTCGGAGTTTTCGCCTGATTCGACGATTTTGCTTATGCACATCGTACGAAGTGTGATCTTTTCGATAATTGCCGGATATCTTGCCGCTCTGATCGCAGGCGAAAATGCCCGTTCACCGATGATACTTGGCATACTCTTGCTGCTTTTCGGCGTGATGGTCCAGCTTATGGCGTGGAATTATCTGCCGATCTGGTATCACGCGATCTTCTTGCTGCTGCTGGTACCGATGTCGGTCGTCGGCGGAAAGCTCAAGAAATTTGACGCAGCGTCTGCCTAAAGGAGAACTACATGATCCGGATAATTCTGGCGGTGATCGCCGGCTTTCTTGCCTGGTCGATCTTGTGGGTTGGTAGCGAACAGGTCCTGAGCGCGGTGTTCGCTGATTGGTTCGGTGCTCACCAGATCGCATTCGAAAAGGCGACGTTCAACAAGGAACCATTCACGGCCGAAACAACGATCTTGGTCTTCAACGTGTTTCGCGGCATCGTTGTCTCGTTCGTTTCGGGTTATCTTGCGGCTCTCATCGCTGGCGAAAATAAGAAGTCGACGCTGACGCTTGGGATCCTGCTGCTTGCATTCGGCCTCTTCATCGTGTCGATGACCTGGTCGATAATCCCGTTGTGGTATCACGTCGTCTTCTCGGCGATGCTGATCCCGATGACGATACTTGGCGGAAAACTCAAGCGTTTTTGATCGCCTCTCTCAAAGCGAGCGGTATCGGGAGCCATCGGGCCGGCCGGCCGTAAACGCGCTGGTTCATTCGGTCAACGACCGCCTCTTGTTCGGCCAGCAAACGCTCGTGCGGCACGTCGTCTTTTTTCTCGTAACACGCGTGGGTTATGCACGGCAACGGCTTACCTTCGCGGTGAACGAGACATCCAACACCTTTCTCGAAAAGCGGACAGGCGTAGGTCTGCGAATACGTGTCGCCGTTCTCGCTTAGTCGGTATTTTTCGATCGCGTTTTCCAGCCGCTCGATGACCTGTTGTTGTGTTGCGCCCGGAAGACGCCGCAGCACGCGCTCGATCGCAGCGGCCTCGAGCTTCGAAATATGTACATTCACAAAATGCGCATCGAGGCAGCAAGCGCCCGGCGTCTCGCATGAAGCACAGTCCTTGGCCCGCACCTCATATTCGAGTCGGATCCGCTCTGCGAAATTTTCTTTCAGGCGGTTAACTCTGGTTATCGCTATATTCTCCGGGATATATCTCATTTCCTTAGCTCACCATATTCTACCCGATCTCAAAGACCGGACCGGTCGCGTCATAAGCACTGTTGATTCACTTTGCGATTTCATAATGATATCTTAGGAGGTTCGCCCTGATCCGGCGGTTCGCCCCGATCAATTAAATATACGCCCGAAGGATAACAAAATGACCAAGTATATTGCTTGGCTGCTGGTGCCGCTTATTTTCCTCAATGCATTTGCCCTGGCCGCCGAAACCGAGATAACCCTGAAGAACGGTGACCGACTCAGCGGCAAGATCGTCTCTAAAAATGACGAGACCGTAGTTATCGAGACGGAATATGCCGGAAAGGTCACGATCGTCGCTGCACACGTCGAAAAGATCACGGAGCTCAGATCGAAAAGCGCAAACCTCGGCACCGCAAAAGTACCTGAACCGATAAAAGCAGCGCCGGTTGCGCCAAACTCCGCGGTTTTAGAACAGGAACCGCCGCGGCCTCGTGCCGTCGATCGCGGCCCGCGCCTTTTTGGCGGTCGCTTTATGGGCATCGCCGAAGGCTGGGAAGGAAATGCAAATATCGGCTTCAGCTACACGACCGGTAATTCGCGAACGAGCACGATGACGACCGGCATTCGCGCGGTCAAGACCGGCGGCCGCGACAAATTGACCGTCTATGCCCGCAGCCTTTGGTACAGTAACCGAAACGCTGCGATCGCGACAACGCAGAATGCCGTGTGGGGCGGTGCCCGATACGATCGCAATCTAGGCGACCGGACTTTCGGTTTCGGTTCATACGATTTTGAACGAGATCGTCCAAAGAAACTGTATTTTCGCTCGGTGCTTGGCGGCGGCATCGGCCGCCACATGGTCAAGAACGAAAAGACCGAGATCGACGTTCTCGCGGGCGGAGCCTGGAATCGCACATGGCAGGTCGGGCCGAACACCGACACGCCCGAGATTCTTGCCGGGAACACCCTAAAACATCAGTTCAACGGACGGCTTAAATTCCAACAAACTTTCACGTTCTTTCAGAACGCCACCGACAGGAACGAATTCCGCTTTCTTTTCGATTCGTCTGTCTCCGCTGATATTACCAAGCGCGTCGGACTCCAGTTCACGATCGGCAACCGTTTCAATAACGATCCGGCCGGCAATGCAAAGCGAAATGACTTTCTTTTTGCGACCGGCTTGCGTTGGAACTTCGGAAAAAAGAAGTGACGCCGACCGGCGCCTTTTCGGCGATCTCAACGCACGTGATAAACTCGGGGTGTTACGAACAAGGAGGAATAATGATCAAAGAAGGTGACAAAGCTCCGGCTTTCAAAGGCAAGAATCAGGACGGAAAGACGGTTCAGCTATCTGATTTCAAAGGCAGGAAGCTCGCGATCTATTTTTATCCTAAAGATGATACACCGGGTTGTACAAAGCAGGCCTGCTCACTGCGTGACGGCTTCGGCGACCTGAAAAAGGCCGGGATCGCGGTCATCGGCGTTTCGATCGACGATGAGAGGTCGCATCAAAAATTCATTTCAAAATACGAGCTTCCTTTCGATCTCATCGCTGATACCGACAAGTCGATAGTCGAGGCCTACGGCGTTTGGGGCGAGAAAAGCATGTACGGGAAAAAGTATATGGGCACGCTCAGAAAGACATTTCTTATCGACGAAAAAGGCAAGATCGTGAAGATCTTCGATAAGGTCAAAGTAGCCGAACACGCCGATGAAGTACTGGCGGCCTTTGGTGCCAGATAAATATTGCCAACTGTTTTAGTTTTCAGGATCAAGGAGAACTTAATGAAGGTCAGTGTATTAGTTTTGATCGCCGCAGCAGTTTTTGTCGCGGCTTGCGCCGAGGCGGAAAAGCCGGCGCCTCCGAAGAACACCGCCGCTGCTGGTGCGACGCCGGCCGCCGCACCGCCGCTACCGATACCATATCCGGGCGTACCGCGAATTTCTCTTGCAGACGCAAAGGTGGATTTTGACGCTGGCCGCGCCGTCTTCATCGACACGCATTCGGCGGCATCATTTGCGTCAAGCCGCATCAAAGGTGCGATCAATGTGCCCGCCGGCGCACTCGAGGCCAACCTGAACAAAATACCGAAAGGCAAAAAGATAATTGCCTACTGTTCCTGACCGGCCGAAAATTCGAGCGCCGGTCTGGTTGCTCAACTGCGTAGTAAAGGATTCAACGATTCATATGCATTACTTGGCGGAACCGCCGCCTGGCGAACCGCCGGTTATCCGATGGAAGAAAAGCCGGGCCCATGATCGGTTCGGTCGAGATCCGCTGATAGGGAATCAAAAAAGACACACGCCTGAGATCTTCAGGCTTGTGTCTTTTTTTTGTCCGGAAGATCGATCAGAGCCGAACGATCTTCGCGTTGCTGCCGTTTCGCTGGTCTTGAGAAAGCGCGTTTCGCGTATCAACGATAAGCGAGGCGAGTTGGCACACGCGATGATAGTCGACGCCCGAATGTTCGGTACATATGATCACGCAATCTGAATCGGCGATAAGTTCGTCTGTCAGTTCCTGATTAAAGATAGGTTCGCCATCGCCGATCGTATACGCATGATCGAAAGTGACCTCAGGGACGAACGGATCGTGATATTTGAGATCCGCCCCACGTGAACGCAGAAGATCGATGATCGATAAAGCGGGCGATTCGCGCATGTCGTCGATATCTTTCTTGTAAGCGACGCCGAGGATGAGTATCTTTGAACCATTGACAGCCTTTTTCACATCGTTCAACGCCGTAGAAACAAGCTTCACGACATATGCCGGCATGCCTGAGTTCACCTGTTCGGCAAGGCTGATGAATTGCGAATCGAAACCGTGCTGACGAGCTTTCCACGAAAGATAATGCGGATCGAGCGGAATGCAGTGGCCGCCGATGCCCGGCCCGGGATAAAACGGCATAAAGCCGAAAGGCTTCGTCGCCGCTGCCTTCACGACCTCCCAGGTATCGATACCGAGCGTGTTGCATAGCCGTGCCATTTCGTTGGCCATGCCGATGTTTATCGCTCGGAAAGTGTTTTCCCAAAGCTTGCATGCCTCTGCCACGCGGGCAGAAGAAACGCTGTGAACGTGGTCGACTATCTGTGAATATAGGAAAGACGCGATCTCGGTCGAATCCTTAGAGACGCCGCCGACCACCTTTGGTATATTGTGTGTCTGAAACTGCGGATTGCCCGGATCGACCCTCTCGGGCGAGAACGCGAGCAGGAAATCATCATCTAGCTTAAAGCCCTTTTCCTCGAACATCGGCAAGAGAACTTCGTCCGTGGTACCGGGATAGGTGGTCGATTCCAGGATGATCATCTGTCCCCGGCGCAGATATTTCTGTATCTCTTCGCCCGCCGCGATGATGAAGGACATGTCCGGGTCTTTGGTCTTTCGCAGCGGCGTGGGGACGCAGATGATAATGACGTCGCATTCAGCAAGGCGGCCGAAGTCCGTTGTCGCGGAAAGCTTGCCGTCATCGACACACGCTTTAACATTCTCATCTGTTACGTCGACGATATACGAGCGGCCGGCGTTGATATCGTCAGCTTTCTTCTGATCGACCTCGAACCCGATACCCTCATAGCCCTTCAGGCCAAACTCTACGATGAGCGGTAATCCTACGTATCCAAGGCCGATAACGCCGATCCGGGCCTTTTTGTCAGCGATCAGCGATCTTAGTTCATTCTTAATCATTTTTTGCGATCGGGCTGTATAAGCCCCTCATGTAACTAAACTTAAGTTACCCACTCGAGTTAGTCAACCGCCTCAATATCTGTGTTAAAATGCCGGTAATGGGGCGCACTCGGCGTCAAAGTACGAGATACTTCCAATCCTCCTGTTTGTCCAGCAGAATATGCAGTCCACGATAGAATCGGCGAATCCAGTTGTTAAGGCGATAATCGAAGGGTCGGCTCCGCGCCCAGCGCAGCTCGCCGCAGCGCGGGGAATGCTCCCGCTGCCGCCGAACGATCTGCTTGAAGTGCTCGTCGCCTTCGCTGCGGCAAATGATGCCGAGATCGCCGAGCACGCCCGCGAGACATTGAACACGCAGGATACTGTCCTGCTGCGCGAAACGCTCCGCTCTGAGGACGTGCCGAAATCCGTACTTTCGTATTACGCCGGGAAGCTGAACATCGAAAAGTCGCTCCACGAGGCGATCATCTTAAATCCTCAGACGCCTCAATCGACGATGGTCACGTTCGCCCGCAATACTCAGGACGGCGAACTGCTCGAACTGATCTCGATGAATCAGCAATTGCTGATCCGAACGCCGGCGTTGATCGATGCGATCATCGGCAACCCGAACCGGACCTCAGAGGCCGAGCGTCGGGCAGCAGAAACAAAACGCGAGTTCTTTGAAAAGGAACGCGGTGCACAGCAGATAGCCGACGAACTTCGCGCTCAAGGTAAAGAGGCGGCCGCCGAATTTATCGAACAGGCCGAATTTGCCTCGGAGGAAGCGAATCTCGACGACGCGCTCTTGATAGCCTCGATGATCGAGGTCCCTGACAGCGAGACCGACGATTCCTGGATGGGGCTTGAATTTCTCGAAGAACTCTACGAAGAGACAGAAGAGCAACGACAGCGTATCGTCGACAAGATCATCGGCGAGATGAAGATCGACGATGCAGATATGCCCAACGAGCGGATCTCGGTCATCAACCGAATCATGAAGATGGGTATGAAAGACCGCGTCAAGCTCGCCATGAAGGGCGACCGCGAGGCCCGCAATATCCTGATCCGCGACCCCAACAGGATCGTTTGCCAGGCCGTGGTCAACAATCCGCGCATCACCGAACAAGAAGTAGAAAAGATCGCGGCGATGCGTTCCGTGACCGAGGACGTTCTTCGACAATTGGCCAATAATCGTCAGTGGTCACGAAGCTATTCGATCGTGCATAATCTGGCACGGAATCCGCGGACGCCGATCGCCAACGTATTGTCGATACTCACCCGGCTGCAGGGCCGCGACCTGGATGCGCTGTCGAAGAACAAAAATGTTTCAGATGCGGTCCGCCGCCAGGCTCTGAGGCTTTCGCAGGCTCGGAAAGGCAAGTCGTCCTAGAGAAATTCGGTCACACGGCCCGTCTTGACGTACGATCCCGCCATGTCGGTCAGCGTGTGACTTGCGGCACCCGACCACAGACCGGCAAAGATCGCCGGCAGAAAATAGGTGCTTGTCTTCGACCTCACCGATTCACCTAACACGCTCCACGTCAACGCAAGCTCAGATAGGCGTGGAAGATCGGAGCCGTTGTAGGCTGCGATCAGATATGCCGCCGCGAAAGAAAGCAGTGTCGCTGCTCCCATAAAATAGATAACACGGATCAGCGTACCGAAGAGTAATCCGTGCGACCAACGCGAACGATGCTTGAAAAAAGACCTGTAGGGATACCATAGAAACCCCAGAACACCCCATCTCGAATGTTGTTTCGAGAGAATGTCGAGATCGGGACCGAACATCAATCCGCCAAATAAAAAGCTCGCTGCAACGAGCGCAGAACCCCCAATATCCAACCCCGCGGCATAAGCTGCAGCGGCGGCCGGTGCTGTCAAAAGCAATGTTACTGCGTCGTGAGTTCGAGATCCGGGCATACACTCAGCTTTGAGATCGCTGCTCTTTGATATATTGCAACGGTTTGGCGAACGAACAAAGCGCGGTCTGCAATTCCGGTCGGGTTTTGCTACAATTCGTTCTTCGATCCGATCGGATGACCAAGTTAAATGATCGCACACCGCTGCTTCTGATGGCTGGTATTTTCGCAAAACTGAAGACCACGCTCGAAATGATCAAATTCGAGCACACACTCTTTGCATTGCCTTTCGCATTTCTCGGCGCCGTGATGGCGGCGAACGGTCTGCCGACATGGCGACAGCTTGTATGGATCACGGTCGCGATGGTCGGAGCGAGATCGGCGGCGATGACCTTCAATCGGATCGTTGACCGCGATATCGACGCCGCAAACCCGAGGACAGCGAATCGCGAATTGCCGAGCGGAAAACTCTCGGTAGGGTTTGCCTGGGGTTTTCTGTTCGCGTCGATCATTTTGTTCCTTGTCGCGGCATATTCCCTCAATAGGCTTACATTTGCGCTTTCACCGGTCGCATTGCTGAGTGTTCTTGGATATTCATACGCAAAGCGATTCACCGCTTTTGCCCATGTGCTGCTCGGCTGGGCTCTTGCGATCTCGCCGACTGCAGCATGGATCGCAGTTCGCGGAACGATCGATTCAGAACTCCCGCTCCTTTTGTCGCTCTTCGTTCTTATGTGGACCGCAGGCTTTGATGTTCTTTACGCCTGCCAGGATTACGATTTTGACCATAAAGCCGGCCTGCGATCGATCCCGGCACGGTTCGGGATCGCTCGCTCGCTCTGGATCGCGAGGCTCTTCCACTTTCAGGCGTTCATCGTCCTTCTTTTGCTGCTCGCTTTCTCAGGGCTTGGCTGGCCGGCGGTCGCCGGCGTCGCTATCGTTGCGGCGTTGCTCGTCTACCAACACACTCTTATAAGACCCAACGACCTTTCCCGTATGAACGCTGCGTTCTTCACGACGAACGCCTTCGTAAGCGTGATCCTGCTGGCGACGTTCGGTTGGGCGGTTTATCTCAGTGATCTGCCGAAATGATCCCGTTTTTAAGATCGATATCCGAAGATCTGACGACGGCTCTCCACAGTCGCGGTCAGCTGCGGCCGTTTGCAGAGAACGAACAGGTCTTTGCCGAGGGTGATAAAGCCGCATTTCTCCCGATCGTCATTTCCGGAAGGATCAAGATGATCCAGTTTCTCGAACCCGGCAAGGAAGTGATTCTCGGGATATTTGAACAAGGCGAGATGTTTGCTGTTCCGCCGGTGTTTGACGGCAAGGTGTATCCGTCCACAGCGATCGCGATGGTGCAGAGCGAACTGTTGCTGTTGGATCGGCCGGTATTTCTCGAACTTATCCGCCAATACGATGAGTTTGCGTTCGGTGTTATCGGTTGGATGTGCGAGATGCTCCGCGAAAAGACGTCAACAATTCAAAATCTTGCGACCGCCTCGCCCGAACATCGGGTCGGCCATGTGCTGCTCAAGCTGGCGAAACGCGGCAAAGGAGACACGCCTGTGAAGATCACGGTCCTTCGCCGCGACATCGCCGAAATGGCAGGACTTACGACCGAAACGACCATTCGCGTCATTCGTAAATTTGCAGACGCCGGACTGATCGAAATAAAGAACGGCAAGGTATTCGTGGATCCCGCCGGGCCGCTTAGCAGGCGCTTCACTCTATAGCGTCAGCTAACGGAGCGCTACTGACAAAACTCATCATACGGTTCGCGATCGCACGAGCACGCGATTTAAGAAACTCTGTGCGATCGCCGGCAAAGCCCTCGTCAACGACCGAGTCGAAGATCTCAAGCCATCGCTTGAAATGTTCGATGCGCAGCGGCGTCTTTTTATTAAGGGCAGCGTGAATCTGCAGCGGATTTCTACCATGGCGCGCGTAAGCTCCGGTCTGAAACAATATGGTCTCCCAGAAGTCGCCAATGACCGGCAAATGAGATGCAAGGTCGAGTTTTGCGACATCGGTAAAGATATATCCGATCTCAAGGTCAGCTATCGCTCGCGAATAAAAACTACCCATCAGTCGATCGATGTCTTCACGATCCTCGATGTCACGTTTCTCCATAATTTGTTCAACCCCGGCTGCCGGCCGAACGCAAAACAGCCGGTGCACGCCCGCTAAAGCGAACAGGCACACCGTTATCATCGCTTAAGATGCCGCGAGGTCTTCGATCTTCTCGCCTTCCGACCGAACGTCGCGTGTCAGCATCATCTTCATCGCAAACCAAACGAATGCGACCGCACCGATCGCAAATATCGTATCGCCCACCATTCGCATCCAGCGTAGAAACTGCATCAGATCCGTCTGCATGAACTCGGGGCTTCGTGCAGACCAGTAGCCAACGTTCACAGACTGATATGTCTGCAGCAGCCCGATGGGCAAGAGGCTCAGCATAAGCTCGAGGAACATTCCGATATTTATTGACCAAAAGGCAAATCCCAACAGTTTAGTGTTCCACTTTCTTTCAGGCTGCATTGCCCGCATACAGAACAGCAAGAGGGCAAGGCCGAGAGTTCCATAAACGCCGTAAAGAGCTCCGTGTGCGTGAACTGCCGTAGTGTTCAACCCCTGCATGTAATAGAGAGCGATCGGAGGGTTGATCATGAATCCAAAAACACCGGCACCAACCAGATTCCAAAAGGCCACGGCAACAAAGAAATAGACGATCCACTTATATTGGGCCAGCCACGGTTTTGCCTGCGAATGCCTGATATTCTCCAGGGCCTCGTAACCAACGAACACGAGAGGGACGATCTCGAGCGCACTGAAAACGGCGCCGAAGGCCAGAGCGACCGTCGGCGTCCCGGCGAAGTATAGGTGATGAAGCGTACCAATGATTCCGCCGCTGAGATAGATCGCGCCCGAAAGCAGCGCAGCGTATGCGGCATGATCAGCGCGAATGACCCGAAGCCGTGCAAAAAGGAATGCGATCACCACGGTCGCAAACACCTCGAAGAAACCCTCGACCCATAGATGAACGACCCACCATCGCCAATATTCGACGACCGTGAGGTGTGAGCGCATTCCCCAGAAGAGTCCGGGAGCGTAAAAGAACGCGATTCCCGCGGTCGTGAACAGGTAGAGTAGAACGAGCGATCTGCTTCCGTCGTTTCGCTTTAAGGCCGGTATCGCCGACCGAGCGATGAGGAAAAGCCAAAGAAGGAGGCCTACGAACAGAGCGGCCTGCCAAACGCGGCCGAGATCCACATATTCGTAACCCTGATGTCCGAACCAGAACCAAAGGTCGCCCGGAAGCAGGTGCATCACGCTCATCCATTGCCCCGCCATCGAACCAAGAACGACGACAAGCAGCGCCCCGAACAACAGGTTGACGCCCAGCCTTTGAAATTTTGGCTCGTAACCGCATATGTAAGGCGCGATGTAGAGCCCTGCGGCCAGCCACGCGGTTGCGATCCAGAATATTCCGAGCTGCGTGTGCCATGTTCGCGTCACTACATACGGCAGGTATTCGGCAAGCGGAATTCCGTAAAGGCCTCCGCCCTCAACACCGTAGTGGGCCGTGATTATCCCCATCGCTATCTGCAACAGAAACAAGAGCGAGACGACGACGAAGTATTTGACGGTCGCCTTTTGCGAAGGCGTGACACCGGCGCCGATAAGCGGATCGCTTTCCGGTGTGTCGTGGTCGTCCTGTTCGCGGCGCCACCCGGCGTAGAACCAGACCATACCTCCGATACTGGCGATCAGCATTATTACGCTGACGCCGGTCCAGACGATCGCCGAACTTGTCGGGACATTTCCGACGAGCGGCTCTGACGGGAAATTGCTTGTGTACGAGATCGTATTATTCGGCCTGTTTGCTGCGGATGCCCAGGCCGTCCAGAAGAAGAATGCGTTCAGATCACGAAGCTTTGCCGGATCGGATTGAGCGTTGCGTTGGATCGCGTAATCATCGCTGCCATTCGAAAAAATGTCCGTGTAATGTTTGAGATTGTCTTCGAAAGCTCGTGCGCGGATCGGGTCGACGGTTATCGAACCGTTGACCTCGTTGTAGGTATTTGTCCGCATCAGATCCTGCAGACGCTGGCGCAGAGCGGCCTTTTCTTCGCTCGGAAGCGAACTGCCGTCTTTTCCATAGCGCCCGCCGGACCACTCGTTCAGAATGAAGATCGATTCGCGATGAAGGTAATCAGCGGTCCAATCAGGTGCGACATAGCTTCCGTGTCCCCAGATCGAACCGACCTGCATTCCGCCCATCGCCTGCCAGACGTTTTGACCCGTGGAGACGCTCTCCTCCGGTATCATCACTCGCCCGTCGGTCGTAACGACCTGCCTTGGGATCGGCGGAACCTGTCTGAAGATCTCGCTCCCGACCCATCCGAGGATCGCGAACGAAATGACAAAAACCGCGGCCAGCAAGATCCATAGTTTCTTCATTGGTTTTTCTCCATCCGCTCAAATTGCAGAGCGAGAAATATTGAAATTACGAAATGAAGCTACCACGGATCCGGCGATCGCAATATGATTTCAATCACCTTGTCGAAAATTCTGAACGGGCCGTGTCGAAACGATGAGGCTATTGGCTTTCGGCAAACGCCTTGAATGCTTCCAGATATTTCATCGACTGCTTGCGAAAGGCTCCGGGCATCAGCCAGCCGAAGATCTTCATAAAACCGGTGAACTGAAACTCCTGTTCTGAAATGTAGCGGGTACGCGTCGGGTTTATCGCCTCAAATCGGTTCTTGACTATATTGAAAACGCCTTCTGCATCGTACGTCCCGGTAAATTCATCGGGCAGATCGCGAACGGTGATCGTCTCGATCATCTCAATATCGCGCTTGCCCATTTTGAACTTCAACCGCGACTTTGCCCCGACCTGGCCGGGTTCGCCGCTCAGGTGTTCAAAACTCTCAAGGCCTTCCATCCAGGCATAGAGGTTGTCAGCGTTGTCGAACAACGCAACGACCTCGTCAATTGGCTTTTCGATCTCGATCGTTACTGTGTATTTCATAGGTGTTTATTCATTCTTTAGGATCGACCGCATCTCACGGTCGGTCAGCCCGACGCGGCCCTTCAGGATCGCTGCGTATTCGGCCGGAGTGTAAAGGGGATAATCCGTTCCGAAAGCTATCCGTTCCGGCCCGAGCCGCTGGATGTATCGCCTCAGCACGCCAAATTCTTCAACGGTCAACCGGCGCACGCCTTCGCTATCCTTATCGAGAGCAACGGCCGAAATATCGAACGTGATCCGATGCTTTTTGAGCTTGGGCTCGGTGGCAAGCTGGTCGATGAAGGCGTTCAGGAATCCCCGCGTTCGCTGGTCGAATCCGCCTGAAGTACCAAAATGCGCGATCCTAATATCGATCGGCTTAAGGTCCTTCAAGATCGAACCGACGAGCAGATCCACATCCGGTTTTCCGAACCTTCTGTGGCTGTTATCGAAATGCAGCAGGATCGGCAATCTGTTGTCGGCCGCGAACTGGAAGACGCGTTTCACCTTTGCCAAGTGGCCCGGAACCGTAAGATATACCTGATTGGCGTTGTGATGAAGCTTGATGCCGTCCATTATTAGCGTCGTTCGGCATCGCTCGAGCTCGTCCAGGGCATAGTCCCGCAGCGGATCTACGCTGCAGAACGCGCGGGTCTTCCCGGGGTGTTTATCCCTAGCCGCCGCGACGTAGCTATTCTCTTTTTCGACCAATTCGCGCTCGTTCTTGAAACCGCCGAATTCTTCCGAAGAGAATACATGTGCCATTGAGATCAGATCTATCCGTCTGACCGCGGTGTTGCTTAAGATCGCGTCGATGTCTGAGTAGTATTCGTCCGGGCGTGAAAACGGGATCCCGAGGCCTTTCCATATCTTTATCAACTCGGGACTCAGAATATGGACGTGGCCATCGGTTTGCGGCTTGATCTCGATGGCGAGGTCGAACGCCTTTGCCGGCTCGACGCAGAATGGCGCCGTCAACAACATCAAAAGGATCAGGATTCTCATTCTCGGCCTCAAAAGGTGCGCCGAAGTTTATCGACGCTCCTTCGAGCCTGTCAAGTTCACACGAATTCGATGACTTACGTCAAACGGCCCGATTGCCTTTAGCTGACGAGAGTGAACCGTCCTGCGGCCGGATCGAACTTAAGCTCATGAATATCCCATTTTCCCCACGGCGCGTCGATCTCGAGCTTTTGAGCGATGATCATCTTTTCACCGTCGGTCCGCAGATTGATCATTCCATATTTCGTCAGGTGCGAGTTGATGGTCTTGTTTTTGGCGATCAGCGACTTTTTGATCTCTTCAAGCTTTGCCTGGTCAGCCGGCGTATTCGTACCCGCGGCGATGATCGCATCTCGCTGGATCCGTAAGGCTGCAACCTCGTTTTGAAGTTTGTTCACCTTTTCGAGACTCTTGCGCGAAACCTCTTTGCCCGAGCGTGCGATCTCGGTCGAAAAGATCAATGGCCGATCGCCGAAACCGCATTTGCCCAGTGCTCCGATGGCGTCCGGTCGCGGGTGCGCATAGTTCTCTTCGTCTCCGCTTGAGATGACGGTCGCCGCCGCATTTACGGCCTCGATGAAAGGCAGGTGAAAATGATTGCTCCCGTGATGGCACGCCTTCGCCGCATCGACCTGCAGTTCGCCGAGCGCACCGGCGTTTTTGTAATGATCGACTATCGCCTCGCCGGCCTCTTCGTTGATGTCGCCTCCGAGCAACAGTCGAACATGTCCGTAATCGAGCCTGATCATCACTGAATGGCCATTCTTCGACTTGCCCACGTCTTTGATGAACGGCAGAGCGTCTTTTCCGTTCCTTTTTTCGGTTATCGGCGCGAGCAGCTTTAGCGAGAGTTGCCTTCCATTCACCTGATTAAGTGCGTCAAACCCATCGACGAATCCATCCTGCTTCGAGAGCATTTTGAATGTCACGCCCGGATTATGGGTCAGGGCGGCCCAAAGCACCTGCGGATATTTTGAGTTGGTTCCTTTTCGCTTTTGTGGGTCGCTGATTATCGTCAGCATTTCGGCGGTGTCCTTTACGAGCGTCGTTATGTAGCCTGCGGTTACCTGCCCGAAGTCGTGGGCGTCACCCGGCCGCTGAACTATGCCGTTGTGAAATATCTTTGCGATCTGAAAAAGCGGGCTCTTGAAAATATGCCCGAATCCGCCAAAGTGATCTTCGTCAGAATGACTGATGACCACGTTGAAGGGGATCGGCAACGGCGTCGTTTTGCCGTATAGGTTAAAGCGCCACACCAGATACCTGACCATATTGTCGCCTTCGCCCGCGTCGATCAGAATATGCTGGTCGTCGGGCGTTACGACATGGCAGCCGTCGCCCTGCCCGATATCGATAAAATTTACCTCGAGCACGCGTTCACGTTGGACCTTGTCGACGCTGATCCAACCGCGGCTGTTTCGGCTTTTTACGAGGATCCGGTTATTTTTGACCTCGAGGTCGAGTATCTGTATGTAGTCGCCGAAGATAAGATGTTGATTCCAGCCGGAACCGGTCGATTCTTTATGTATCTTTGCCGATGGGTATCCGGCAAAGCAAAAATTACGCGTGCCGGCGGTTTGGAACTTAGTTTGCGAGAGTTGCGCCATTTTCAGCCTCCATTTTGCGGACAAAGGGTCAAATTGGTTGGTACTTTTCTTGTTGACGTAACGCCTGAGCGAAATTGCGTTGATTTTAAGAGATTTTTATGCCGCTTTACTTGAGCTCTCGGCCTAAGACTTTCAGTTCGTAGTTTGTTAAAATTCAATTGAGCTTTTGTCGAAAGATCCGCTTTGGGCTATCAGGCGAAAGCAATAATATGAAGTTCTCATTTGATCGGGATCTGATCGACATCGCCTTTAAGGTCGAAGACGGCGAACGGCTCAGCTTTGACGATGGCCTTGCGCTCTACAACACCACCGACCTCAATGCTCTTGGCAAGCTGGCCGACACCGTCCGCCGCCGCAAGCACGGGCTGACGACGTATTACAACGTCAACCGGCACTTTAATCACACGAATATCTGTGTCGCCGACTGCAAATTCTGCGGCTTTTATCGCCGTGCGAGACAAGAAGACGCCTACACCCACTCGATCGAAGAAGGCATCGAGATCGCACGCTCAGCCGTCGCCGAAGGGGCGACCGAGCTCCACATCGTCGGCGGGCTTAACAGCAAATTGCCCTTCGAGTACTACACCGACCTTTTCTCGTCACTGAAGCGCGAGTTTCCGAAGCTGCATCTGAAGGCCCTGACGATGGTCGAGCTCGATTTCTTTGCTCGGTTCTACAAGATGACCGACGAAGACGTCATCGAAAAGCTGAAAGCCGCCGGAATGGATTCTTGCCCCGGCGGCGGTGCCGAGATCTTCGCCGAGCCGACGCGTTCAAGAATCTGCGACCACAAATGCGACGGCGACCGCTGGCTCGAGTTGGCCGGAAAGGTTCACAACGCCGGCCTCAAGACCAACGCCACGATGCTCTACGGCCATATCGAGTCGATCGAAGACCGCATCGACCACCTCGTGCGCCTGCGTGAACAGCAAGACAAAACCCATGGCTTTCAGTGCTTTATCCCGCTCGCCTTTTACCCGCCGGGCACCGCGCTCGACAGCCTGCCCGGCCCTGACGCGATCGACAATCTCAAGACCATCGCCGTCTCGCGGTTGATGCTCGACAACTTTGACCACATCAAGGCCTACTGGGTCATGCTCGGCAAGGCCACCGCCCAGACCGCCCTCCATTTCGGCGCCAACGACCTCGACGGCACCATCACCGACGGCGGCGAGCTCACCCACGCCTACGCCGCCGAGGGCGAGGTGAAAATGACCAAAGCCGAGATCATCACCATGATCCAAAACGCTGGGTTCGAGGCGGTGGAAAGAGACACGATCTACAACCGCGTGGAAAAGGTTGGTGCGTAGTTTCTGCAACGCAGTAACTGAATTACATCAAACGACGCTTGAATTGAGGTCAGAACGGAACATGAATATGAGAAGAGTTTTTGTATTGGCCGTGGGCATTGCGACGTTGGCTGTGTTGAACGCCCAAGGGCAGACTTGGGGGTGCGGTGAACGCGATTTCAAGTGTCAGCTTGATGGTCGGATAAAAGCACTACAGGCCGATCCCGCGAACCCTGAGAACTACTACAATATTGGAATTGTTTTTCATCGGAGCGGGGCACACACACAGGCCGTCGAGTCGTTCAGCATGTACATCATGATTCCCGGTCTCAAACCGGAATTCGTTGCCGACGGATATAACAATCGTGGCATATCACAAAGAGCGCTCAAAAAGCCCGACCTAGCATACGCAGACTATACGAAGGCGATCGAGCTGAATCCGAAAAAGCCTGAATATTTTGTCAACCGAGCCAATTCGTCCGTAGACATGAAAAGAATAGACGACGCCATGAAGGATTACGGGCAGGCAATCAAGATCGATCCAACATATGGCCAAGCCTACGCACAACGCGGAGTGGTGTATAGCAGTCAGGGTCGAGTCGACGACGCCTTGCGTGATTTCGCAAAATCCATTGAGGTTAGTCCTACATATGCGGAGCCGTATTATAATCGTGGCACTATCTATTCGGCCATGAAAGAATTTGCAATGGCGATTCCTGATTATGAAAAGTACGTTTCGTTAATAAGTGATCCAGACTATCTCGCTGACGGCTACATGAATCTGGGAATCGCGCATTTTTATACCGGCCATCCCCAAAAAGCTGTCGACTCTTTTACTAAAGTCATTGAGGTGCAACCAAAACGGGCAAACGGCTATAAAGCCAGAGCGATGGTTTACCGCGAAATGAAAAAACCTGACTTGGCCGATGCCGACGAGCGCCGCGCTGCAGAACTCAAATAAGTCAGACAGGACCCGAAGCCCTGCGCTCTTGGGCTTGCCCCAATACTGGGCGGGCGGTCAGGCTTGCCTGACCGGCAGACTTACCCCACAATCCTCAGAGCAGGCTGTGCCTCCGACGCTCTTTCGCTTAGAAGAATCAGTCGAACGGATTGCAGGCGTCGACAGGTTTTTCAAGACAGGCCGTGTGAAATGACCTGAGCCGAGATCATCACCATGATCCAAAACGCCGGATTTGAAGCCGTCGAGCGAGATACCGTCTACAACCGTGTTAAGGAAATTGCCTTATGAGAATGAACAACATGTATCGAATGGTATTTTTTCTTCTACTAGGCGCGATATTCTGTACCGGCGTGCGAGGGCAAGATACCAAGCCGGAGCCATGCCCTGATGTGAAAGTTTTTGGTCCCGCCACTGAGGTTCAGCCAAACGAGAGCGGAAAATTTCGCATTGTCGTCGATTACAAAGGATTTTATCGTCCTATTTCCATCAGCTGGTCAGCGATCGGAGGCGAGATTGTCAGCGGAATGGAAGAAACAGAAGTGACCGTCCGTAGAAAATCAAAAGAAGACTTTGACGTGTATGCAACAGTAACCGGATTCCGCCCCCGATGTGAACGAACGTTTACTGAAGATAAACCCGATCTTACGGTTCCCGAAACCGTTTTCTTGGACACCTTCGAAAAAATGGTTTCTGAGTCAGATAAAGATCGGTTACTTCGAATCGTCGATGACATTAAAAGTCAGAGGAGTCATGAACTCTTCATCGTTCTTCGATACGACAAAGATAGGCCCTCCAATTCTGCACGAAGTTGGCGCGAAGCCCCTTTAACCGGTTTGACTAATGCTGGGATTGGCTATCATACTTTCATGACTTTTATCGATGTTCCTGCCGATAGTGATTCGCTCGAAATTTGGCGGGTTACCCGAGGAGCAAAGCCGCCTATAGATTGAACGTTGAATCCGAAATCGCTCACGAAGCGGTGAAGGTGCCTCATCAGGCACCAAAAGTATCTCACGAAGCGCATAGAATGGCTTGTGAACGGTAAAAGCAACGTCTTATTCTCAAAAGGCGATAGATTAACCTGCTTCAGCACCATCCGAAGCTCCCTATATTCAACAACAACCGGCAGAAACTTTTTCCACGTTTGTGGCAGTTAAAGGCCATTGAAAAGACTCACGATTATAGCTAATTTGCGCTATTATGACCGTATGAATACAACTATCGAGACGAGTGTCATTTCGCAATCACCGGAGGTAATGAGTGGTGCGGCGGTTTTTGCGGGGACCCGCGTTCCCGTGCAGAGCCTGCTCGACTATTTGGCAGGCGGCCATTCGCTTGATGAGTTTCTCGATGACTTTCCGACCGTGAAACGTGAGCAAGCCGTTGGTCTGCTGCATGAACTTAGCCATTCCTTTGAGGTGATCGGGTAATGAAGATCCTGCTCGACGAGTGTTTGCCAAGAAAGCTTAAAGCTCACATCGTCGCAGATCTTGTTCAGACAGTTCCTGAAGCAGGCTGGGCCGGCAAGCAAAATGGCGAATTATTGAGGCTTGCCGAACAAGAGTTTGACGTTATCGTGACCAACGACCAAAACATCGAACATCAACAAGTCATCATCCGCTTTGATCTGGCCTTCATCGTACTTGTCGCTCCTACCAATGATATCGCCGACCTACTGCCATTGATGCCGGAACTCAATCGCCTATTACCAACAGCCGAGGCAGGTACGATCGAGTATGTCAGATAAATCAATGAGCGACACCAACATATTGATCTCCGCACTCGCGACGGCGCCGGGCGTGATCATTCCGCTGATCCGCGAGGTGCCGCCGAAGGCGAAGTAAAAATGACGAAACAAGAGATCATCGAAATGATCCACCGTGCCGGCTTCGACCCCGTCGAACGCGACACCGTCTACAACCGCGTGGATCAAGCATCTGCGCGGGGGTGATTATGAAGAAATGGTTGTTACGAATGATTTTGCCTGCTATTGGAATAGTGGCCGTCCTATTCCTCGCATATTTGCAGGTTGAGCATCGTTACAATTACGGCCACTTATTTGGTTATGGTGTTCACGTTGATGCTGTGAGCCGTTATTCATATATTGGCATTCCCGGGCAGACTCACATGTATAATGCCCGTATTTTTAACTTCACACTTCTGCCCGTCGGCTTTGATACATGCGGGGAGGTTCGGGACGCATTGATGTCCCAAATCGAGTTTCCCTACGGGGTACAGCGATGGGACGACCAGTCAAATTCATGGATCACCTCCGTCGCCGACAAGTCGAACAAATTTTGTCATCCCGATCCACTTAACGCTATCGAGACTAACGTAGTCACCAGATGGATCTGGCCCGGCATGTCCGTAGACGTTTCGTCCGGGGAGGCAACTGCTGCAAGACATCCTTTCCAACAAGGAAACTTGGCGCGGTTTGTAGTCTTTAGAAAGCTTGGGACTGAAAACGATTGGCAATATGCCATTCCTTCAGAGCCGTTCATAATCGTAGACAATGTAATTCGTGACAACAATTCGAATAAGGTCGCTCACTAACCTTTGTAAGTCGTTCGCGAAGCCGTGAAAGTCCCTCACGAAGGGGTGCAAGTTGGTCACGAAGTCCTAAAAGTCTCTCACGAGGTGGTCAAAGTGCCTGTCGAAGGGCAAAAAGTGCCTCGCGAAGCCCACAAAGTGCCTTACGAAGGGCAAAAACTGTCTCACGAAGCACACAAAGTGCCTTACGAAGGGCAATAACTGTCTCACGAAACCCTCAAAATCCCTCATGAAGCCCTCAAAATTCCTCAAGAAGCGCATAGAATGGCTTGCGAAACGGTAATAGTGGTGTCTTATTCTCAAAAGGCGATAGATTAACCGGCTTCAGCTTCAGCCGTAGCTCCCAATGGTCCTACGTACCATCCCAAAAGCTATTAGACCTTTATCAAGTTGTGCTCATCAACGACAAAAATCGGTGTATAATCAGCAAACAAAGGTTTGGGGAGGCAGGAAATGAAACCATTAGCGAGAATCACATTTGATCCCAATGTTATGGGCGGAAAGCCATGTATTCGCGGCCTTCGTGTAACGGTTGGAACGATCGTCGGCCTCATCGCTTCGGGACATTCGTTCGGAGATATCCTTAAGGCCTATCCGTATCTGGAGGAAGGCGACCTTACTGAGGCACTTGCATATGCCGCTTGGCGTGTTGAGGAGATCGAACTCCCGCTTGTTGCTGCATGAAGGTCCTCATCGATATGAACCTATCGCCAGATTGGACAGCCGCATTTACGGCTGCTGGTATCGAGTCGGTTCATTGGTCAACTTTCGGCGACCCTCGAGCCGAAGATACCGAGATCGTCGATTTCGCTCGTTCAAATGGTTTCGTAGTCTTTACACACGACCTCGATTTTGGAACGATCTTGGCTTTGACTTACGCAATCGGTCCGAGCGTTATCCAAGTGCGAACACAAAATGTCATCCCGTCAGACCTTTCGTCCACCATCATTTCCGTAATTCGCGAACACGAGGTCGCACTTGAACAAGGTGCTTTGATCGTCGTCGACGAATCACGAGCGAGAGTCCGTATATTGCCATTGGGATGAAAGACATAAGCACTTTAATCTCCGCACTAGAAACGGCACCCGGCGTTATCATTCCGCTGATCCGTGAGGTGCCGCCGCTGATACTGAAGCGTCGCCCCGCTCCGGCGAAATGGTCGGCGTACGAGCACGCTATTCACCTGTCGCAGTCTGACGTTGCGTTTCGGGCGCGGCTTGATCTGATCTTGTCCGAGCCTGAGCCCTTCATTAAGACGATAGAGAATTCTGCTGAGGACGAGGCAGGAGCGATGCTCGAAATTGACCTTGACGAGAGCCTCGACAGATACGTCCGCGAGCGGGCTACGCTGGTCGAAAGATTGAAGACGCTATCGGAGGAAGAGTGGCAGAAATCGGCCGTGCACGAGGCGTTCGATCGTTATTCGGTGTTCATAATGTTCCGGCATCTTTTCAACCACGAGATGTTCCACGCCTACCGGATCGAAGAGCTGCTGCTCAAGAACGATTGGGATTAGATCCAAAGCAATACCGGCGCGGATGTCACACGCCGGATCGAAAGGATCGTAGCACGGGCGAACGAGGAAAATCTCGATCGGTTCACAGCCGAGGTGTTGCCTTTCGACTTCATTAGCCGATAGTATATTGAGCCACTCAGGACTCTTTCATTTTGAGCGGTAAGAACTATGGGCACCTCCAAAACCAAAACACAAACAATATCGGCGGCGCATCGTGCGGAACTCGTCGCCACGCTGAAAGAGCGTTTTGAAAACAATTCTACCCGCCACAATGGTATTAAGTGGGTCGACGTGGAAGCAAAGCTGCAAGCCAACCCCGAAAAGCTGTGGTCGCTGAGCGAAATGGAACGCACCGGCGGCGAGCCCGACGTTGTCGGGTTCGATAAGAGGTCCGGCGAGTTCATTTTTTTTGATTGCTCACCTGAGACTCCAAAAGTACGCCGGAGCCTCTGTTACGATCGCGCCGCGTGGGAATCGAGAAAGGAGCACAAACCCGCGAGCAGCGCTCTCGAAGTTGCGGCCTCGATGGGCATCAAGATCCTTAACGAAGATGAGTACAGGTCTTTGCAAAAGCTCGGGCGATTCGACACCAAAACATCCAGCTGGATCGAAACACCAGCCGATATCCGCGAACTCGGCGGTGCCATCTTCGGCGATTGGCGTTACGGCCATGTCTTCATCTACCACAACGGCGCCGAATCATATTACGCCGCCCGAGCCTTTCGCGGCTCGTTGAGGGTTTGAGATATGCCTGAAAAGAAATCAAAACTAGTTGAGATCAAGACGAAGCAAAACACTGCGAGCGTTGAGGATTTTCTGAACGCGATCGACGGCGAACAAAAGCGTAGCGACAGTTTTGTGATCTTGGAGATGATGAAAAAAGCAAGTCGTGAAGAGCCGAAGATGTGGGGCGGTTCGATGATCGGCTTTGGCCTTAAGCGGTACAAAAGCCCGGCGACGGGCCGCGAGGTCGATTGGTTCCTGATCGGATTTTCACCGCGGAAGGCAAATCTGTCGTTGCATTTGACGATGGATATTCAGAAGCAGGCGGACGCCCTCGCAAAGCTCGGAAAACACAAAACAGGCGTCGGCTGCCTCTACATCAACAAACTCGCAGACGTAGACATAAAGGTCCTCGAGGAATTGATAAAGACCTCATTGAAATCAGGGTCCGCAAGCTAAAAAACGACGGCCCGCTGCCGGACCGCCGTCTTCCATTCATCGATCGAAAGATCTTATGCCAGATCGAACCGGTCAAGGTTCATTACCTTGTCCCACGCCGCGACGAAATCCTTGACGAATTTTTCTCCGCCGTCGGCACATGCATAAACCTCAGCAAGAGCCCGTAGCTCCGAGTTAGAACCAAAGATAAGGTCAACTCGGGTTCCGGTCCATTTGACGCTGCCCGTCGCACGGTCAACGCCGTTGAAGACCTGGCCGTCGCCGTTTGCCGATTCCCACTTGGTCTTCATGTCGAGCAGGTTGGTGAAGAAATCGTTCGTCAGCGTCCCCGGCCGATCGGTGAAAACGCCATGCTTCGAACCGTCGTAGTTTGCTCCCAGAACGCGCATTCCGCCGACAAGGACCGTCATTTCCGGAGCCGTTAGTGTCAGAAGATTTGCCTTATCGACCAGCAATTCCTCAGCGGGCGTCTTGTGATGGCCTTTTTTGTAATTGCGGAAACCGTCAGCCTGCGGTTCGAGAAACTTGAACGAATCCACTTCGGTCTGTTCCTGGGTCGCGTCGCCGCGGCCCGGCGTGAACGGAACCGAAATGTCGTAGCCCGCATCTTTTGCCGCCTTCTCGATCGCAGCACAGCCGCCAAGCACGATCAGATCGGCGATCGAGACCGTTTTGCCGCCTGCGTTGAACTCAGCCTGGATGCCCTCGTAGGTCGAAAGCACACCCGCGAGCTGTCCGGGATTATTGACCTCCCAGTAGCGCTGCGGCGTCAAGCGAATGCGAGCGCCGTTCGCACCGCCGCGATTGTCAGAACCGCGGAATGTCGATGCCGATGCCCACGCCGTTGTGACCAACTGCGAGACCGAAAGCCCCGAAGCAAGGATCTTTACCTTGAGTGCGGCGATGTCCGATGCATCGATCCGCGTGCCGGCCGGGACCGGATCCTGCCAGATAAGGTCCTCTTGCGGAACAAGCGGACCGAGATATCGGGCTTTCGGGCCCATATCGCGATGCGTCAGTTTGAACCAGGCACGAGCGAATGCATCGGCAAATTCTTCTGGATTCTCCATGAAATGCCGCGAGATCTTCTCATATGCCGGGTCCATACGCATCGCCATGTCGGCGGTGGTCATCATCGGCAGATGCTTTTTGTTCGGATCGGCCGCGTCTGGGACATTCGGTTCCGCTCCAACCGGCCGCCACTGGTTTGCACCCGCGGGGCTCTTGGTCAGTTCCCATTCGTTGCCGAACAATGTCTCAAAATAGCTGTTGTCCCATTGGATCGGCGTCGGCGTCCATGCACCTTCGATACCGCTGGTGATCGTATCGGCACCTTTTCCGGAAGCATACGTGCTGAGCCATCCAAAGCCCTGAGCTTCGATCGGGGCGCCTTCCGGCTCGGGTCCGACGTGTGCCGCGTCGCCTGCACCGTGGGCCTTGCCGAACGTGTGGCCGCCGGCGGTCAAGGCAACGGTCTCATAATCATTCATCGCCATCCGGGCGAACGTTTCGCGGATGTCCCGAGCCGACCCAAGCGGATCAGGATTGCCGTTCGGCCCCTCGGGATTGACATAGATCAAGCCCATCTGCACGGCCGCAAGCGGATTTTCGAGTTCGCGATCGCCCGTGTAACGCTTGTCAGCAAGCCATTCGCCTTCTGATCCCCAATAAACGTCTTCCTGCGGCTGCCATACGTCTTCACGTCCGCCGCCGAAACCGAATGTCTTAAAGCCCATCGATTCGAGAGCGGCATTGCCCGCAAGAACGAAAAGGTCCGCCCACGAGAGCTTTCGGCCGTATTTTTGCTTGATCGGCCAAAGCAAACGCCTGGCCTTGTCCAGGTTTCCGTTGTCAGGCCAGCTGTTGGTAGGCGCAAACCGCTGTTCACCGTTACCGGCACCGCCGCGGCCGTCCGCAACGCGGTATGTTCCGGCCGCGTGCCAGGACATACGGATAAAGAACGGCCCGTAATGACCGTAGTCAGCCGGCCACCAGTCCTGCGAGTCGGTCATCAACGCTTTGAGGTCATCCATGACCGCATTCAGGTCAAGCGTTTTGAATTCTTCTGCGTAGTTAAAGTCTTCGCCCATCGGGTCGGCAAGCGAAGAGTTTTGCCTGAGCATCTTCAGATCCAATGCATTCGGCCACCAATCACGATTCGATCTCTTGGTGCTCGTCGTAAAACCGATCGCACCGCCCGTGAACGGACATCGGCTCGATTCGTTTATTTCCAAGGCTTCGCCACTATTTTGTTCTTCGGTGTTTCCCATTGTGATCCCTCTATCTTCTCCTTAGTTTCTGATTTTGTAGATTTCTATTCCGAGCAGGCAGGGCACAGCCCGTGAAGCGTCAATTCGATCGACCCGGCAGCGAACTGAGAAAGCTCCGCGGCTTTTTTGACAAGGCTGTTTGGAATTTTCAGGTTCAGATCGACGAGCTCGCCGCATTTGTCACAGATCGCATGATCATGCCGCGTGAGCGTCCGGTCATAACGGGTTGCGTCGTTGCCGAACCGAACTTCGCCTATCAGCCCTTCGCTCTTCAGGTAGTGGAGCGAATTGTACACGGTCGCGAACGAAATGCCCGGCAATCTACGCCGAGCATCTTCAAATACCTCATTCGCGGTCAGATGCTTTTCCGACTCGCGGATCACCTGAAGCACCGCCTGACGCTGCTTGGTCAAACCTAAGCTCTCGATTTCGTTTATTGGGTGCATTCTAATACTCGATTTCAATTTAGAATAATTCCAATTCTAATCAATGTCAAACGGCAGTTCGGTCCCTGCAACTGAACTTTCTCGCATTACGCGGTGATTCGGTTACAATCAAATCAAATTGAGAACAGCCCGCGAAAATCTGATCCGCATTCTGCAGAACGCTTATTCCGGCGAGGTCGCAGCGGCATATGCCTATCGTGGGCATTGGAGGTCTCTGAAAGAGTCGCCGGAACGCGTTCGCATCATGCAGATAGAAGAAGAGGAATGGGACCATCGCCGGCGGGTCGGCCAGTTGCTCGAAAAGCTCGGTGCGAAACCAAGACCGATCCGTGAAAAAGTGTTTTGGACCATCGGCCGAAGCCTCGGCGTGACCTGTCACGTCTCCGGCTGGTTCATGCCGATGTATTTCGCTGGGCGACTGGAGAGCAAGAACTCCATCGAATACGAAGATGCCGCGGCCTTTGCAAAAGAACTCGGCATGGACGACTGCGTCGCCGAGCTTCTGGACATGGCTCGCGTCGAACTAGAACACGAAGAATACTTCCGCTCCGTCGTCACCGGCCACCGCCTCTTGCCCGCGATGAAACGAGTTTTTGGCTGGAGTTAAGCTGAACGTTTCTACCCCGATCTGCGTATCAGTATTGTTGGAATACAAAATTCGCACAGGATAGGCCGAGGAAGGAGAATATGAGCAGAAACGCGGTTGGTTGGTTTGAGATCTACGTTGACAATATAGAGCGGGCGAAGAAGTTTTACGAAGCGGTTTTCGCGGTTACGCTTGATCGCCTGGAGAGCCCCGAAGTCGAAATGTGGTCGTTCCCGATGAACGACGAAGCCCCGGGTTCGTCCGGTGCTCTGGTTTATATGCCTGGCTTTAAGGCCGGCGGCAACAGCACGTTGGTCTATTTCAATTGTGACGATTGTGCCGTCGAAGAGTCTCGCGTCGAGCAGAACGGAGGCAAAATATTCAAGACAAAGTTCTCGATCGGCGAATATGGTTTTGTCTCGCTTGCAAACGATACTGAAGGCAACATTTTCGGCCTTCATTCAATGCGCTAGATCAGGTGATCGACGAGCGAAACCATTCGACGAACTTGGGAATTCCGTCTTCGATCTTTGTGGTCGGACGATAGTCGAGCAATTGCCGAGCCTTAGATATATCGGCAAATGTGATCGGCACGTCGCCGGGCTGCATCGGCTGACGGTCGATGACCGCTTTCTTGCCGAGAGCGTCCTCGATCAATTCGATCAGTCGCGATAGCTCGGTCGTTTCAGATTCGCCCAGATTGAATACCTCGTGCATCGACCCGTCGTAGTCCATTGCGGCCCTGACGCCCTGAATGATGTCGTCGATGTAGGTATAGTCGCGCCGCGTTGTGCCGTCGCCAAATACCTGGATCGGTCTGCCCTCCGCTATCAGCCTGCAGAATTTGTGGATAGCAAGATCAGGCCGCTGCCGCGCTCCGTAGACGGTGAAGAATCTGAGACCGACCGTTCTTATCCCGTATAGATGCGAATACGTGTGACACATCAATTCGCCCGCTGCCTTGGTCGCAGCATAAGGCGAGATGGGACGCTGCACGTTGTCCGATTCTGCGAACGGCATCTTGCAGTTGACCCCGTACACGCTCGACGACGAACCGAAAACAAATTGCCGAATTTGATGTTCGCGGGCAAGTTCGAGCAGGTTGAGCGTACCCGTCACGTTCGTCTCATAGTAAAGCCTCGGTTCAGCAAGCGACGGTCGGACGCCTGCCCTGGCTGCCAGATGAACCACACATTCGAACTCGCCCGCAGCGAAGACGTCCGCCATTGCACCGAAATCACGGATGTCAGCTTCGACGAACTCGACCTCGCCGATCTCGCGGATCTGCGACAGGTTTTTCTGCTTGATCGCGGGTGAGTAGAAGGTGTTGAGGTCGTCAACTATCGTAAGCCGCCAACCGCCTTCGCGGAGCAGATTTTCAGCCAGATGCGAGCCGATGAATCCGGCTCCGCCAGTTAAAAGGATCTTTTTTGCCACTTGATTCAAGAAGGACCGTGAACGACAAAGCCATCGCTCGGAGTTTCGAAAAAAGTAACACGAACGCCGATTTCCAGGCAATCGGGCTAATTCAAAAACCGCTGTTTGGCATGAAAGCGATGTAGTATCTCTTCGAGGAAGCCCTCGTACGTGAATGTCTGAAGGTCGTAATCGGGTTTGAGTTTGTACATTATCGGCAAAGCGACACGCCAGGCCATCCAGGCACGCTGTCGCTCGGTCAGATCCCATCGCCGCCGCAAGAGATTTTCGACCACTTCGATCTCTTCGCTCGACAACAATGCGACATTTGCACTGAAGTTTGTTCGCGGCTGAACACGCCTGAATGCGGCGTCGGCGATCGGGTTCGAGAATGTCTCGGCGAACGTCGGGGCTTCGTCGGTCCGTTCGCGGATGACCACGGTCCCGGCAAATATATCGCCCACCCGCTGGTCGCGATTACTTAGAAAAATGACTATTAGCCCGACCGAATAGATCGGAACAACGAATCCTGGCACGGCGTCAAAGACCCTGAGCAGGTTGCGGGCTACGGCTTCCCAGAGCGTCACCGGGCGCCCGTCCTCGCGGATCACCCGCAGCTTCAAAAGCCGCTTTCCGGGCGTTTGGCCATTCCATAACCACTCGAAAAGAACAAAATATCCGGTGAACAGCAAGAAAACGACGATGATCAATATCGCGATCACCCATTTCGGAGCATCGGCAAAAAGGCTTTCGGCCGTGTCGCCGGTCGGCCCGAAAAGCGATATTCCGCTTGCGGTGAGCGCGATCCAAATTACCGCGATGATCGCGGCATACTGAAGCAAATGATCGATCGCGGCGGCAAGGAACCTGTTGCCGATCGAGGCAAGCGAGAATGCCAGCGGGACACGCTCAGGTGTTTCGATGATCAGCGTTTCTTCTGTTTCGATTATCGCCTGCTGCATTAAAATGGGCCTAACCCGATATTATTCAGGCAGGCCGGGCATTTTGCAAAGCACCTTTTTTGCTTGTCATTTAGATTTAACGTTCTCTATACTTGGGTTTGGCATTTTTGTTTTTTGAGGTCACAAGATAGTGCAACCAAAAGTTCATCGCGGCAGGCTTAATGCAGAAGGATTTCGATTCGCCATCGTGGCAAGCCGTTGGAACGATTTTCTGACATCCAAACTGATCGACGGTGCAGTTGATGCACTCGAAAGCCACGGTGCTGCCGAAAGCGACGTCGAGATATTCAAAGTACCCGGATCGTTCGAATTGCCATTGACGTCGCTCAAGCTTGCCGAAAGCGGCAGGTTTGATGCCGTGATCGCGATCGGCGTCGTCATTCGCGGCGAGACGCCGCATTTCGAATACGTCGCCGGCGAGGCCGCAAAAGGCATCGGGCAGGCCGGAATGCAGACCGGCATACCGGTGATGTTCGGCGTCGTGACGGCCGATACGCTCGATCAGGCGATCAACCGTTCTGGCGTGAAGGCCGGCAATAAGGGTTATGAGGCTGCCATTTCCGCGGTCGAGGTCGTAAATCTTTATCGCGAAATGAGCAGCGATCGAGCTTCGGGAAACGATAAGGTTTTGCAGCATGTCGTTTGAAAAATCAACCAAGAGTTCGGGTACCCGACGAAAAGCACGCGAATGCGCCCTCCAGATGCTTTTCGCGGCCGACGTCGTGAAACACGTCCAGGAGTTTACGCCCGAGATATATTGGTCAGAACTGGGTGAGACCGATTTCGACGAACGATCTCGGGCATTCGCCGACAATCTTGTCATTGGCACACTCAAGAACATTGCGGCGATAGATGACCGCATCCGGACCCGGGCCGAACACTGGCGGATCGAGAGAATGGCCATTGTTGACCGCAATGTGCTCCGTCTCGCGGTCTACGAGTTCCTTTACGAAACCACGCCTCACACCGTCGTCATAAACGAAGCACTGGAGATCGCCCGTCGATTCTCCACGTTCGAAGCAACCCAGTTCATCAACGGCATTTTGGACGCAATAAAACTGGACCTCGAGGCCTCGGCCAAAGAGTCGGCGCCCGACGAGGTGATTAGCTCACATGCTTCGACGTCTTGAAGGCTTTTGGGCTCCGTACATTCATCCTGAGATCATTTCGAACGCCCGAGCCGCCCGATCGACCGCGATAGCGTTCATCGCGATCGCTGCGGTCTTTGGTGTCGCGCCGCTTGCTGCTCAGACGCTGCCGAGTTCGATCCGCGGTTACAAGGTCCATCGAAAGCCGATCATGGTCAGCTCGACATCGTCTGACCGATCGAGATCGGGCGAGGAACAAGCGGTCGTCACGATCGGGGACCCAAAACTCGTGGATGTCGGCCTGACCGGCATAAATTTAGAACTCAACGCCGAGATCCGGGCGCTTGAACAATCGGGCACGGTCGAATTTCTCACTTTTCACGACTTTCGCGTCAACGAAATTCCGGTCGAGATCGACGAATACACAGCGAGCTTCAAATTCCGGAAAAATGAAGCGATCGTATTACCCGAACCGGCGACGATCTTTCTTCCGACCGGACGTTTGATCGAGGCCGCGTACAGAGAATTGCGCGATTCGAAAGAACGATGGACGGTTCGCGGCAGGGTCTTCGTTTTTGGCAAGTTTCGCCGATTCGGCTTTCACCATAAACGCGTCGTTCCGATCGACATCGACATCGAGATCGCAAATCCGCTAAGAAGCAGTTGACCCTTGAAAGAGGCCCCGACCTTGATGCCCTTAAAATTTAGCTTTTCTGCCCGATTGCGATAAGATATTGGTTTACACCATCTGATCAGATCAAGAGGTTGAGAATAAATAACGTGCGCGAATCGAACACATACATTTCGGAATTGATCACTGAGAATTTCGGTGCTAATGCAAGTTACGTCGAAGGGCTTTTGTCACGCTATCGTGCCGACCGAACGACGGTCGACGAATCGTGGCAGGCATATTTTGACGAGCTTTTGTCAAACACCGGAACAAAGCCCGAGCCAGTTGCTGCGGCCGTCCCTCCAACAGAAACAGGGTCCGCCGAGCCTCAAAAGCAGAAGGCTGTTGCCGGATCGGCCGCGATACCGGCGGGTTCCGAATCAAAACCGCTCGTCGGCCCGGCGAAAAAGATCGTCGAGAACATGGAGCAGAGCCTCACCGTGCCGACGGCCACGAGCCTGCGGACGATACCGGTCAAGGTGCTCGAAGAGAACCGGCGGATCATCAACGAACACCTCCATGCCGTCGGACGCGGCAAGGTCTCGTTCACGCATCTGATCGCCTGGGCGATCGTTTCCTCGGCCCGGGCCTATCCGGCGATGAACAACGGCTTTGGCGTCGTGAACAACGCTCCGGCCCGGATCGAAAATCCGCACATCAATCTCGGTATCGCGATAGACATCGAAAAAAAGGACGGCTCGCGAAATCTTCTCGTCCCGAATATCAAGGGCTGCGAGGCGATGAATTTCGCTCAGTTCTTCTCCGCCTACAATGAAACGGTCCGAAAAGCTCGCGACGGCAAGCTCGAGATATCCGATTTTCAAGGAACGACCATCTCGCTTACCAATCCAGGCACGATAGGCACGGTCGCATCGAATCCGCGCCTTATGTCCGGCCAGAGCACCATCATAGCCACTGGTGCGATCGAGTATCCGGCGGAATATCAGGCTATGACCGGAGCCGCGCTTTCGCAGCTCGGCATCAGCAAGATCATCACGTTGACGAGCACTTACGACCACCGCGTGATCCAGGGAGCCGAAAGCGGCCTGTTTCTTGCAAAGATCAGTGAGCTGCTCGTCGGGCAGCACCGGTTCTATGATGAGATCTTTGCCGACCTCGAGATCAATATTCCGCCGCTGCGATGGGCCGAAGATTATAACCCGTCCCTGCTCGGCGGCGACCGATTTACCGAGCAGGCCGAAAAGCAGGCGAACGTGCTGCAGCTGATCAACGCGTACCGCATCCGGGGTCACCTGCTGGCCGATATCGATCCGCTTAACATGACGTCGCACCACTCCGCCGAACTTGATCTCGAATCGTTCGGCCTGACGATCTGGGATCTTGACCGCGAATTCATCACCGGCGGGCTTCACGATGAAAAGACCGCGACGCTTCGGCGAATACTCGAGATCCTTCGCAAGGCATATTGCGGAAAGGTCGGGATCGAATATCGCCACATTCAGAGCAAGGAAGAAAAGGACTGGATCCGCCGCCAGATCCGCGAACAGTTCGTCGACACCGTTCCGCTCGATCCGGCGATCCGAAAAGAGCTTCTGCAGAAGCTGATCGAAGCCGAGCAGTTCGAACAGTTTCTTCACAAGAAATATCTTGGGCAAAAGCGTTTCTCCCTCGAGGGATGCGAAACGGTGATTCCGATGCTCGACCAGCTGGTCGAGGGCTCAGCCGCACGCGGCATCAGACAGATCTTTATGGGTATGGCCCACCGCGGCCGTCTGAACGTTCTTTCGAATATCGTCGGCGATGCGGAAAAAGGCGATATGGCCGAGCGCATTTTCACGATCTTTGAGGGCAGTTCGCACCCGAGCTTTCCGGCCGACGAGGGCGACGTCAAATATCACCAGGGCGCTGTCGGCACGCGTATCACAAAGTCGGGCAGCGAGATCAAGATCGAGCTCGCTTGTAACCCGAGCCATCTGGAATTCGTCAATCCGGTGGTCGAGGGCATGGCCCGCGGACTTCAGGACGACGTGCGAAACGGCGACCAGCGGCCCCGCGAAGAGGCTTACGACCTTGTGATGCCGGTCCTGCTCCACGGCGACGCGGCATTTGCCGGTCAGGGGATCGTGATGGAAACGCTGCAGCTGGCGAGTCTTCCGGGCTACCGAACAGGCGGGACCATCCATATCGTCATCAATAATCAGATCGGGTTCACCACCTCGCCCCAATTGGGCCGCAGCTCGATCTATTCGACCGACGCTGCGCAGATCACGCAAACGCCGATCTTTCACATCAACGGTGACGACCCCGAGGCCGCCTACCGCGTGATCCAGATCGCACTCGATTATCGCCACGCGTTTAACAAAGACGTCGTCCTCGACCTGGTCGGATTTCGCAGGCTGGGGCACAACGAGGGTGACGAACCCAGCTACACACAGCCGCTGATGTACGCCCGGGTCAAAGCACACCCCGGAACGCGCCATCTTTACGCGGAACACCTGATCCGCGAGGGTGTCATCACCGCAGAGGTGCTCAGCGAAATGACGAACGCGGTCGTCCACAAATACGAAGGCATTCTCGAACGTGCAAAACAGATCGCTTCGCAGGGTTCGAAACGAAGCGAACTGCCGCCGGTCGCCGCCGAAGACGACGGTTCAGCCGTATTCGAATCGGGGACGCCGCGTGAGATCATCTCGACCGTCGCCGAAAAGATCTCGCTCGTTCCCGACCATTTCAACATCAACCCGAAGATGGTCGGCCAGCTCGCCCGGCGGGCAAAGATGGGCAGCGGCGAAGTGCCGATGGATTGGGGTTTTGCCGAAGCGATGTCGGTAGGTTCGCTCGTCCTCGAAGGAACGCCGGTCAGGCTTTCGGGCCAGGACTCCGGACGCGGGACCTTCTCACAGCGGCACGCTTCTATGTACGATACGGTCACCGGTGAACGATGGTCGCCTTTGACCGAGCTGAAGACCGAAAGCGACCCACGCTCGCGGTTCTACGTTTTCGACAGCTCGCTGTCCGAAGCCGGTGTGCTCGGATTCGAGTATGGATATTCGGTGATCTGCCCGAATGACCTCGTGATGTGGGAAGCTCAGTTCGGCGATTTTGCCAACGGAGCGCAGGTAATAATCGACCAGTACATCGCTGCTTCCGAAGACAAGTGGAATCAGAAATGCCGTCTCGTGCTGCTGCTGCCGCACGGTTACGAGGGCCAGGGCCCGGAACATTCCTCCGGCCGGCTCGAACGATTTTTACAATTGTGCGCCGAGAATAACCTTCAGGTGTGCAACCCGACGACGCCCGCGCAGTATTTTCATCTCTTACGCCGACAAGCCAAACAAGAAATGCTCCGTCCGCTGGTCGTGATGACGCCAAAGAGCCTGCTTCGGCTGCCGGCCGCCTCGTCGACGATCGATGAATTGACGACCGGCGGATTTCGTCCGCTGATCGATGATGCGAAGATCGCCGATCGTGCAAAGGTGAAGCGGATCGTGCTCTGCTCGGGTAAGGTCTTTTACGACCTCGATGCCGGCCGCGAAGATTCGAACGATGGACGCGTTGCCATCGTCCGCGTCGAGCAATTCTATCCGTTCCCGGCCGCCGGGCTGAAAGATGTCTTTGCATCATATCCAAATGCATCGCAGGTATTTTGGACCCAGGAAGAGCCCGAGAACATGGGTGGATGGACGTTCGTCGAAAAACGGATACGCGACATCAAACCGGAGCATCTAACGCTCAGGTACGTCGGCCGCGTCGCATCGGCGTCGCCGGCAACCGGTTCGTATGCGATCCACGAGCTGGAACAGAAAGCGATCGTGGAAACATCGCTGATCGAGGATTCCGATGAGATCTCAGCGGCAAGCGAACCTGAAGTGTCCGAGAAACTTGCCCCGGCGACGGCCTAGGGTTCACACCGCTGAGATTATTTGAACTGAAGGAGTGCCCGCACCTTCGTGATAATGCGTGCCCAAGTTGTTCCCCCGATGAATAGACGACGCAATATGGTTCTGTCGTTCGGTTTGGCACTTTCGATATGCGCTTTTGCGTCCGGATGCACTGCCGGACAGATCGAGAACGTTTCGGCAACCCGGTTTGTCGAGGCTGATGTGACCCCGACCCCTCAGAAAAAAGATACGATCACGATCGCCGCCGTCGGCGATATCATGCTCGGCTCGCCCTATCCTAACGATACGAGAATGCCGCCCGAAGACGGCAAAGCGTTGCTAAAGGCCGTGACGCCCGTTATTTCGGCAGCCGACATAGCTTTCGGCAATCTTGAAGGCCCGATGGCAGACAGCGGCGAATCGGCCAAGTGCAAGCCGCCAAAACCGCCGCTTCCCGGCAAAGAACCCGAACCGATCCGCTGTTTTGCGTTTCGTATGCCGACCCGTTACGGAAAGTATTTGAAAGATGCCGGCTTTGATGTCGTCAGTCTCGCCAACAACCACTCGTTCGATTTCGGAAACGCGGGTATGACAAGTACCCGGCAGGCACTCGATGCGGTAGGTATAAAACACGCCGGAAGCGATCGACTTCAGCGTTCGACAGCTTTCCTCGACGTCAAAGGCATCAAGATCGCGTTCGTCGCGTTTGCCCACAATGCGATCGTCCCGAACGTCAATGATCTCGTCGCGGCGAAGCGATTTGTCACTGACGCGGGCAGAAACGCAGACATCGTCGTCGTTTCTTTCCACGGCGGTGCCGAAGGTACTGCATCCCAAAATGTGCCGAATCGCACCGAGCTGTATTTTGGCGAGAAACGCGGCAATCTGCCGCTCTTCGCCCGCACCGTTATCGATGCAGGAGCAGACCTCGTTCTCGGACACGGCCCGCACGTCCTTCGCGGAATGGAGATCTATAAAGGGCGGCTGATCGCTTACAGCCTCGGCAATTTCGCGACCTATGGCTGGTTCCGGCTGCAGGATGAAACTGCCCTGACGATGATCCTCGAAGTTGAACTAGGCCGCGATGGTAAATTCGCTGGCGGACGGATCCATTCGGGCCGGCAGGAAGGACGCGGAATACCGGTCCTTGACCCCTCGGGCGAGTCGATCCGTAAAGTTCGCTCGCTTTCAAACACCGACTTCCCCGCTACCGCACCAAAGATCGCCGACGACGGGACGATCTCAAACTGACGGCGGGCAGAAAGTCGCGGCCGAACTCTCACACTTCGACGGCGGTTTCCGGTTCGTTGCCGAATGGTCCATACGTTCGCTATGCTGATGACGCCGTGGCCGATGAAGAGACGGTCGATCGTCAAGTTGTTCGGATATCGGCACTATCAATTAGCAGCGAAGGCCACGAACAACTCCGCGAACAGCCTGTAACGGCCATTGCCCGCTGCCGCACGCCGACTGGAACCGATCGCCCTGAAACCTCGGGCGGCGACGCCCCGACAAACCGCTCAGTACCCAATACAAACAGCCGCCTCCGTTGGTCACCCATTGCTCATATGCCCGTCAATACTGGGCTAATCGTATTTTTTGCAGATTTTCATACTTGCAATACTGTCACTTTTGTGATACACTCTGGGTGTTTTGGGGTGGTATTTGAAAACCTACGAGACCGTTTCGGGATCAATTCGCTCGGACGCGGATCATTTTGCGGCCTTTTCGACCTGTTTCAAAATTTGGGCAATTAACCGCGATGCGTTGTTACGAGCCATTAGCGGGAGCCTTTCGTCGTTATTCAGCTCGGTAAGAAAAGGTATAAGGTGGGGTGGATCGGAGATCTCGTTGCGTTTTATAAGTCCTTCGAGGCGGCTCATTATCTGCGGTGTTTCCAGCGGTTGATTTTCGCGTGCAAGCTTGATGTCGAATATCCAGACATATTCATTTGTGATCTTTCGATATTCGTCGGCGAGCTTTCGGGCGCTTTTGTTCTCCGTCCAATTGAAAGCAGCTGTCCTTTGACGGCCGTCCTTACGACGTGTGATCTTTATATTTCCGAGGTGAGAATAGTCTTTCTCGTATTGATAATCCTCGTTCGAATCGAGAAAATTCAATTCGTCAAAGAACGTGTTCAACCGATCGATGGTTGCTTTTGAGAGGCTGACCGGATCAGATATCGCCTCATCATAATCCTTTCGGGTGAACGAGATCTTGCCCTTGCCATTTTCGTCATGGTCGACCCGGATCAGGGCAAGCGTGAAATTCGGTTGTGAGAATTCGTACGAGAACGCGGTCGGTTCGGTCCCCGTGGATCGCTTTGAGACCGCAACGCCAGGATTATTCGTTGATCCGCTCGGCCGTTCGTTGCGTTTCGGCGGTGCCGAAACCGTTTCAGGAACGGGCTCCTCTCGTTTGGTTTCGACCGGAACCGCCGCTTTTGCGACCGGACGTTTGACAGTCGACTTACGCGTTTTGGTTTGCCCGTCAATGCCGGAAGCAAAAACGGACACAAAGATAGCCGCGATCATTGTTGCAAATAATGCTTTCATCATCATTGGGCTGGCCTCAAAACGGGCCGAACGCGCAATTGTACACCGGCTTCTTCGATGAGTCGAAAGCAAGTTTGGTTCGATTTAGATGTTAAGCTACTCGAATTTCACCGAGACCACCTTCGATACACCGGCTTCCTGCATCGTAACGCCATAAAGCGCCCGGGCGGCCTCCATCGTCCGTTTATTGTGGGTGATCACGATAAACTGGGTCTTTTCGGACATTTCAGCGATCTTTCCAACAAACCTGCCGACGTTTGCGTCATCTAGCGGTGCATCGACCTCGTCGAGCAAACAGAACGGCGATGGTCGATATTTGAAAATGGCGAGCACGAGAGCAATGGCGGTCATTGCTTTCTCGCCGCCCGAGAGCAGGAGGATATTCTGAAGACGCTTGCCTGGCGGCTGAGCCGAAACCTCGATCCCGGCTTCGAGTATGTCGTCAGATTCGAGGAGTGTCATTTCGCCCCGTCCGCCGCCGAAAAGGTCGCTGAAATAGGTCTTGAAATTTTCGTTGATGGCCTCGAACGCATGTTTGAACCGCTCGCGCGACCGCTCTTTGATCTCACGCAGAGCTTCTTCGGCCGAGGCAATACTCTCGACGATGTCGTGCCTTTGAGACGTCAGGAAAAGTAATCGCTCTTCGGCTTCAGCGAGTTCATCTACGGCGAGCATGTTTATGGCCCCAAATCCGTCCAACCGTTGCCGCAGATCGTCTACTTGCCGCCGGGCATCGTCCAGAGCAAAATCCGGCGGCAGCTCTACAGAATTAACCAGCTGATCAAGCTCGATGCTGAGTTCCTGATTACAATTCTCCTGAATATTCTTGAGATGCGTGACCGCCTCGGTCTGACGAACCTCGATCGCAGCCCTTTCGTTCATTGCCTCGGCAGCTTTTCGGTTCAACTCTGCCAGGGTCTCACTCGATTCGTCCGCAATTATGCGCGCCGCATTGACCGCACTGACAGCCGTATCAATTTCGAGCCGCTCCGCCTCAAGATCCGCTTCGACACCGGTGATCCGGCCGGCGATCTCTGTGACCGATTTGCGGAGTTCCCCTAATTTTATATCCGTCTCGGATAGGTCAAGTTCGAGAATGGCGATCCGGGATTCGACCTCTTTTTGTTCGTTCTCGATCCGACGCAATGCTGCTTGGGCCGATCGGCGCCTCTCACCGGAGGTTGCGGCAAGAGTCCTCTTTTCGTTTAGAATCCGGTTTTCGTCTTCAGCATGTTCGCGTGCCGCAGCAAGGCGTCGAGTGGTCTCATCAAGATCGGCCTGTGCTTCGCGACGAGCCGCCTCGGCCTCGATCCGACTCGTCTGCGCGGCGCCGATCTTGGCACGCATATCGGCGATCTCTGCAGTCAATTGAGCGTGCTCTTCTACAACGACCTTTCGATGTCTCTCGGTCCGATCGATCTCTTGACGCACGTTCTTTTCGTGAAGCTCAAGGCTCAGAATATGGCGCTCTACTTTGATGATAAGCGACTGAAGATCAACTGTCCTTTCCTCAAGGTTTGTCAGTGCCGACCGTTCGGCATTAGCAGCCTCCTCAGCCTTTGCGACTTCGTTTTCAAGCCTTTCGGCAGACCGAGCAAGACCGGTAAGTTCGCGTTTGAATGCAAGAAGCGAATCGTTTCTTTCACCGGTCGAGGTTTGGCCGCTTATGAAAAGACTGTTGCCAAAACGTATATCTCCGTTTTCTGCAACAGTCACGCCGCCAGCTGCCGAGGGTGTATCATCGAGCTCATCGACCAGATCGGCCGACATCTCTCGGGGAAACGCGTTTCGCAATACCGCGAGTAACTCTGGCGAAACCCCGAGGACTTTTTCGATGCTCTTCGAGTTGCCGATCCTGACGGATGTGTTTTCAACACGTTTTGCATCGGGTGCGATCAAGATCGAAACGCGTCCGATCGGCTTTTGCCGCAGCCAGTCGGAAACCTTCTTTGCCTCGGCCAAATTCCGGACCAATACCGTTTGCAGATATCCACCAAAAAGGCTTTCAACGGCTCTCTCTGCGGTCTCATCGACGTTCAGAAAATCTGCGAGCACGCCGAGCGGCTGCACACCCATTTTGTCCTTTTCGGAAAATAGCTTCTGTATCTGGGGCGCGTACACTGCTCGTTTTTCTTCAAGTTCCTGGAGCGTCTCAAGCCGATTGCGCGTTCGTGCAAGTTCAGAACTTCTAAGTCTGAAATGCTCATCGGCGCGCCTGAGCAATTCGCGAGCGGCCGCGGAATTCTCAAGAAGTTGTTTCTTCTCAGAATTTAGCGAATCGAGTTTTTCCCGCTCACCGGCCAGCTCTTTCGAAGCTCGTTCAGCTTCCGCGACGAAATCAGCGTGCATCTCGTCCGCGCGTGAGCCCTCGCGTTCCAGACCTTCAAGCCTCTCGAGCAGTCGAGCGACGTTCATTTCAAGCTGCCGACCTATCTCGTCAAATCGTTCGACAGCCGCGTTGTGTATCATCAATTCGTTTCGACGGGACTCTGCCTCCGCCTCGATCGTTCGAACGTCGTCAACTTTTGCCGCGTAGGTCTTTTCAGCCTCTACAAGTATCAGCCGCGAGGCGTCGGCTTCAGAACTTTCTTTCTGCTCCTCGATCTCAAGCCGTTCGCGTTCGTTCGCTGCTAGCCTGAGTCGCTCATTCGAGGCGTCGATCTCACCGCGCAATGCAACAACGCGATTGTTGAGATTTACGATCTGTTCTGACTGATAGCGGTGTTCTCGATCCGCTCTATCGCGTTCAAGTGCGTTCTGGGCATGCCGGCGCCGAACCTCCGAGAGAGCTTCCTCTGCTTCGCGGGCGCTGATCGTTGCCCTTCGAAAGGTCTCTTCTTGATCACTGACCTTGACGATGAAGCCACGCTCGGTCTCGATCGCTTCAGCCAGTTTTTCACCGAGCTCATCGATCAGGCCCGATAGATGCTTGCCTTCGGCTGCGAACAGCTGTCTTAAAAGGACCCGAAAATCCTCTTGCAAAACGACATACCGCCGGGTCTTCGCAGCCTGACGTCTCAATGAATTCGCTTGTTTCTCGATCTCTGATACGATGTCCGAGATCCGGCCAAGATTGGACTTTGCTGACTCGAGCCGGGATTCTGCCGCACGTTGTCGGGTCCGAAACTTTGATATTCCGGCCGCTTCTTCGATGAGATTTCGACGGTCAGCTGGTTTTGCCGATAGTATCTGACCGATTCGGCCTTGTTCAATGATCGCGTAATGAGCGCCTGATAGTCCCGTTCCCGCGAACAGGTCCTGAATATCACGAAGCCGACATGTTTTCCCGTTGAGGAGATATTCACTTTCACCCGATAGATAAAGTCGTCGGGTGACGGAAACCGCTTCTCCAGGTGCGAAATCCAAAGCAAACGAACGAGGCCGCCAATGGCGCTTTGACCTCACGGTTCGCTCTACCACTTGTATCGAACCGACCTGTGCCGCCTGAACCTTCTGGATCTCGATGTCGCCTTCTTCGTGAAGGCCATTCTGCTCGGCCTCGGCAACGTATGCAGCATCCGCGGCCGCCTCCGCCGACGATTCCGTGGTCTCAGCCTCAAGGGCGTCGATGTCGACGGCAAGCTCGTCAATATTGCTTAATGCCTCATCGATGTCCTCGAGTTCACGGTCATCAATATCAAACGCATCGTCGTCACGGACTAGGTGCAAAACAACCTCGGCCATGCCAGACGGCTTTCGGTTTTTTGTACCCTGAAAGACGACGTCCTTCATTTCGCCTCCACGAAGCGACTTGGCACGCTGTTCTCCCAGTACCCACGAGATCGAATCCGAGACATTCGATTTGCCGCAGCCGTTCGGACCAACAACCGCCGTTATTCCGTTTCCCGTAAAGACGATCTCCGTGTAGTCCGCAAAAGATTTAAAACCTGTGATTTCCAGGCGTTGGAGCTTAAACATTCTATAGTGCTAGGTTATTCGAGGTAGCACTATATTTTGGGGTAATCGGCGGTTTTAGTCAACTGAAACTGTCGGATGAGACGTTCCGTGACGATATGTGAATAAGCGGAATTGGATTGAATCCCTGGGGGGCCACACTGTGAGTTGTGCGGCTAAATCAGCTCGCTCCCAACGTCACGAAGCCCCTGCTGTTCAGCTCTTTCGTTATCGAGTTCGGTAAGAACATCGAGCAAAAAGTTTGTATTGCTCGAAACGCTGATTATGACTTGAAACTCGTTTTCGGACGTAGAAAATTCGAATGTCCCGCTGCTGATCTCAATGATCTCCCTGAATGCGCCAACACCATTATGTCCGTTACATTCCGCATCGACTATCTTGCCTTCGTTGAAAGAAACACTGGCCAGGTGCATGTCGGATTTTAATACCAGAAGCCCGGTCATTTTTGCATTTTCTATCACCTGAACCGCATCAAAAATGCTGACGTATCCGAGATTTCCTGCAAACGTCACATCGGTTCTGACTTTTTGCGGTGTTCTGTCACGGTTTGTAGCAAATTCTGGTCGCCGGGCACGACGGATAGCTTCGAGTCCAGGAGCTACTGAGATCCGCGGATCGAGTAGTTTCGCTTCCTGAAGTCGATCGTAAGCCAGGTCAAAGTCTTCACGTGCAATATATAGCGTTACCAATGCAAGGCATTGTTTTGCAGCCTCGGAGAGGTTCTTCTGCTTGATACTGATGTCGCGCATCTTTTCGCGCAGAGATATCGAACGCGGGCTGCGCTCGATCGACTCCCGAAGCAGGGTGAAGGCCTTTTCAGGCGAACTGTACTTCACGAACAGATCGGCGTCCAGCAACACCGATTCGATCGAGATCTCACTTACGGGGATGGCAGACTCTAATACTTGATTCATCGTCGGCACGGAACAAAGATGTTCAACATTTTAAAACTATCACATTCACTGTGAATTCGTCATCAAAAATCTTTCTTCTGAAGAACGAAAAAAGACCGCTTCGAGTGGCGGTCTTTTATTTCGATCGGTGTAATTAATCTAAAAATCGAACCGAATACCAAACCGAATCTGCCTTGGGCGAAAGGTGCGGGTTGGAACCAGGAAATTCTCTCTAGCGGTAGCCGACGCGTTCGGCCCTATAAAATCAACAAACTCAGAGCCAAAACTGAACACAGCCATGTTAAGGATATTGCCGAACTCGACTGTTGGCCGTAAACGGAAACGCTCGCCAAACTTCCATTCACGAGTAACGTTCAGATCAAATATATACTGTTTCGGACCTCGGCCGGCATTCCGCGGAAGATTTCCGCTTCGCGACCCGATGGGCTGCAGCGAAAATTGAGCAAGCAAAGCCTCCGGAACCCCGGAACCCGGCTCACGCCAAACTAGATCTGAAAGGTTGCCATTGAACTGAACCCTATCGGTACTCGAGTCATTCAGATTTCGATCAATGCCATATCCAAGATTGAAAGGCGCTGAACTTCCAAAACGAAAAATCGGAGAGAACCGAACGCTCCCGAGCCACCACGGAGTATCGATGGAGCCCGACAGAGCGAAACGGTGTCGCCTGTCCTGCAGGGCTCGAGCCCATTCGCGGCTGAAATCACCGCTGACCTCGGCGTTCGAAGTATTGTTGAGTCCGTCATCCATCAGTTTCGAAAGAGTATATACTGCACGAAAAGATCCTCCGAAACCGTAACCCATCTTTCGGTAACGGCGGCGAAACTCCAAAACCAGTCCTTGATATGCTGAGTTCCCGATCGACGCGACTCGCTCTTTCTCATCTACGGTTGGGTCGGGACGCAGACTCCGAAGTGCTTCGATCGCAATGCCAATTGGCCCACCGATCGAATTTGATGAAACACCGTCCGATGCGTTGGTGTTCGGAGTCGTCGACGAGGTGTTTACGGTATTCAGATTTATCCAGCAGGTGACATTCACCGTTGTGCCACAGGTACCGGTCTGAGTTGCTGGATTTGTAGAAACTCCGCTGGGATCCGTCGTCGGACCAAGGTAAAAGCGATATGTTCGCTGGGTACCGTTAAAGTTAGTAAAAACGTACTGCGATGCGACAAGGTACGCGGTATAATCCTGGAACCCGGACGGAAGTATCGGAAGATTTGTGTTGTATTCTCGCCAAAGGTGAGCAGTCTTGTTCCATGTATAGTTTGCTTCAAAAACCCATCCGTTGTATATCTCACGCTCAAACCCAACGTTGAACTGATAGCTCTCAGGGATTTTGAGGTCAGGATCGACGGACCGTAGCGGGTTACCGCCGCTGGCGGTATTAGCAATGAAACCTGTATTTGGCCCACACGGAACAGGAGTAGCCACTGGTCCGCAATTTGCCGACGTGACTGCCGCTCGAAGAGCTTCAACAGATGGATAAGCGTTCGGGAAACTGGTCGCGATCTGGGCAAGGACGTTTGCTCTCGAATTATTGGTTGTGGGTATCGTATTGGAGTCAAATGATGCAAGGCTGCCTAATTGGTTCTGTATGAAGTCGCCGACCGTTCGCAAAAGGACCCGATTGTAAAAAATCCCTGCTCCGAATCGAACAACCGTTTTGCCCGCTCCACGCTTCTTTCCAAAAGGATCCCACGCAATACCGACACGAGGCCCAATATTGTTGTTGTCAGAGATCGCAGTCTCGCGTTCATAACGGACCCCGTAACTGAGTGTAAGGTTCGAAGTGAGTCTGAACTCGTCGTTGATGAACAAACCCCAATACGTGTTTGTAACGTCTGTGGCTGTCCCAAAGTTATGCCGATATCTCGATAAAACATTGTTCGAATAGTTCAAAACGCTGCCAAAGTTGTAGGTACCCGTCGCATCGCCCAGCGCTACTGCCTTCGAATTGACGTCCTGAACGTCGATACCCATCTTAAGCGTGTGTGATCCTGCAATATAGGTGAACGAATTTTGAAACTGCAATCTTCGTTCTTCGCGGCTGTCGGCAAAATTCTGCAAGCTGCTTGCTGTAGAATTACCTGCAATAAGTGTCTGTACGCTGTTAGTTACCGGATTTCGATACCCGATCAAGATCACCGGTGCCAATGGGTCGTCCGTTTGATAACTCGGTTTGTAATTGGACCATTGAAACCTGAACTGATTTACGGCTTTAGATCCAAAAACGTGGTTGTCAGTGAAGTTTATTGCGTCTGTATTTATGTTCCTTGCCTGCAAGGCTTCTTCTATACGAGTAGTTGAAGTCCCACTAGTTCTACGGTTTTTGCGCCGGCCAAACTGCCAACCGACGGTAAAATCATTTTTCTTGGTCAATCGGTGATCGAATCGCAGCGTGAGGATATTTCCTGCGTTCGGAGTCGCATACAAATTCGAATAATTAGAAATAAAACCTGCTGTAGCCGGGCAGTTCGCGGGATTCGCATTGTCGCAAAATTGCTCCGTCCCGGTCGGCGAAGGTAACGTAAATCGTGGATTCGGAACCACAGGAATATACGTATCGATCAGAGTCGTATCTTCAAACCGCTGATATTCGTATGCAAATGCGAAAAATGTCTTGTCTTTTCCATTGTAAAACGGCAATTTGACAGGTCCGCTGAACGTAAAACCGGGATTGTAATACGTGAGCGGCAACCGATCGATTCCTCGGCTGTTGTTGTACCAAGTATTCGCATTGAAACTGTCATCGGCGAAGAACATGAATGCCCTGCCGCGATAGCGGTTTGAGCCGGAGCGAGTTCGTAAATTGATACGTCCGCCAGATGCACGTCCATACTCAGCCGAGAATTGATTTCTTATTACCTGCACTTCTGCGATCGCTTCTAAAGACGGCTGAAACCGGTCTCGAGCTGACCTGTCGTCGTTATTATCTAAACCGTCGATCGTAATGTTATTGGAATAAGAGGCCCCGCCCGAAATGGTGAAATTGCCCTGTTCAAAGGGTGTGCTCCGCGGATTCGCGTTTCGGTCCTCGGCGAGATCTGAAGTTGAGAGAGCTTCTTCGGAGGTCCCCCCAAGAGTTAAGACCAGGTCTAGCGGATTTCGATTAACATTCGGAAGTTCTTCGATCTCCCGCTCCTCGATCGTTCCGCCTACAATTGTTCGGGTCACGTCAATAGCTGGTGCGTCATCGTCAGTTACCGTAACTGTTGTCTCCGCTTGCACATCGGCCGGCAACAACGAGAGGTCGAGTCGAAGGTTTTGTCCGGCGATCGTGACCAAATCGATCCGCTCTTTTGCACCGAATCCGGTCGCCGAAGCCCTGATCTTGTATGTTCCCGGGGGCAATTCGACAAACCGGTACTGGCCGTCGCTATTCGTCACTGCTGTCCGTGACAGCCCAGACTGAACTTGACTTGCAATGACAGTCGCGCCAACGATGGCCATCCCGTTCGAATCGGTTATTCGGCCCGCGATCGTAACGTCATCAAGATCTTGGGCACTCGATCGTACGACGGCAAAAAGGGTGCAAAACACCAAAGACGAAAGCAAGAACTTTCCTGCAAAAACTTTCATCACGATACTCCTGAAGAAATTTTTACGGTTTAAAGGGACGGGATATTTTGCAACACAAAACGATCAATTGCAAAATCTACGTGAATCGTTTAAGCCTGACTTACTCGTCGTCGATCGTAACTTCCGCATAATGGGCTCTGCGGACTCGCGAAACGGGTATTAGGGCATCCGAAGGAGCTGTTTGCTGACCGCTTCGCGGGATCTCACTCGCGTGACTGCGGATGTATTCAAAAAAACGCTCGAACTCACGCTGCATCGCATCCATTTTTTCCCGCATATTGAGAATTATCTCAACACCAGCAAGATTGACTCCAAGATCGCGCGTGAGCGATAGAATTATTTCCAGACGCTCGAGGTCCGAGTCCTCATAAAGTCGCGTATTCCCCACCGATCGCGAAGGCTTTAGTAGCCCCTCACGTTCATACATCCTCAGTGTCTGCGGATGTATTTCGAACATTTCCGCGACGGCACTGATCGTATATGTTTTGACGCGCTTTTTCATCGTTAATTAAACGGCGGAAACATCTTAATTCGGGTGCAACAGGCTCATGTCGACATTGCCGAGACCTTTCTTCAAGGCATTTAGTGGATCAGTCTAACCCCATTGCATTTCGGGGGTTCTCCGGATTAAGTTTCTCAAATTGTCTCAAGATGTCCTTTGTCTCTTCGGATATTACCCTCGGGAGCGCGATCTTTACCTCAATGAACTCATCCCCTCGCAACGATGGATTTCGCAAGCTTGGATAGCCACGCTCACGCAGTCGAAACTTTTGCCCAGACTCTGTGCCTGGCGGAATCTTGAGTTGAGCTTTTCCTTCGACTGTTGGAACTTCGATCCTCGCACCTAATGCAGCTTCTGAAACCGATATCGGGACCGAAACGTAGACGTTGTCTCCTTTACGTGTCAGGAACGGATGTTTTCCGACATTTGTAAGGATAAAGAGATCCCCTGGTTCTGCTCCTAGCCTGCCACCATGGCCTTTCTTTGGAATCCGTACACGGGAACCAGTATCGACACCGGCAGGAATCCTGATTTTCACTTGTTCGGATTTCGGGGTTGTTCCTTTGCCGCTGCAAAGCGAACACGGGGTTCGACGTCGACCGGTTCCGCCGCAATCTGCACAATCCTGGGCGAACTGTAAACGCCCTCCTGACCGCATGACCTGTCCCGTTCCTTTACAGGTAGTGCATTGAACGACCGGACCGCCGGTGTCACCCGCTCCGTTACATCGAGAACACTGCTCCGACCGGTTTACCGTGATGTTGGTTGTCAGACCAGTAAATGCCTCCTCGAAACTGAGTGCCAAAGGCATTTCGATATCTCGGCCTTTCTTAGGCATCGCCCGCGGCGGTTCAGGCTGTGGCCGCGCGCCTGCCCCGCCACCTCCACCGCCAAAAAGATCAGAGAAAATATCGCGAAAGCTGGATCCGCTACCGCCGCCCGACGTACTCGAAAAATCGAAGCCCGAAAAATCAAAACCCGGTGCACCAGTACCACTTGCGGCGCCGGACGCAAACGGTGATTCAGCATCCAAATTGTCGTTGTAATAGCCGAATCGGTCGAATACCTTTCGTTTTTTTTCGTCCGAGAGAACATCGTAGGCTTCTTGTACTTCTTTAAATTTCTCTTCGGCGGTTTTGTCGTTAGGGTTGACGTCAGGGTGAAATTTACGCGCCATCTTGCGGTACGATTTCTTTATCTCGTCCGCATTTGCGTCTTTTTTTACCCCAAGGATCTTGTAATAATCTTTTTTGGCCATCGCGAATCAGCGACAATTGTAAAGGGACAAGGGATGATCGGCAAATTTCGTTCCAGTTCGTCCCTCGTCCCTTATCGTTCTTATAAGACGCTTAGTCCTTCTTTTCTTCTTCAACGTCGACGTATTCGGCATCGATGACATTGTCATCCGACGAAGCAGACGCACTGTCGCCGTCGGCTCCCGCGGTTGCCGACGATGCCTGCTCATTTCCACTGTCGGTCGGTGTCGCGCTGCCGGCCTGGCTGTAGAGTACTTCGGCGATCTTGTGCGAAGCGGTCTGGAGCCGTTCGTACGCGTTGTTCATCGCATCCGTATCGGTGCCCGCGAGTGCAGATTTCGATTCCGCGATCGCGGCCTCAACCTCTCCTATCGCCTCGGCATCGAGCTTCTCCTTGTTTTCCGAAAAAGTCTTCTCGACGCTGTAAACCAAACCGTCCAAACGGTTTCGTGCTTCGATCTCGGCCTTTTTCTTTTCGTCTTCGCCGGCGTGCGACTCTGCGTCCTTCATCATCCGATCGATCTCGTCCTTTGAGAGGCCCGAGGTCGCGGTGATCGTGATCTTCTGCTCGCGGCCGGTGCCGACATCCTTCGCCGAGACGTTCACGATGCCGTTGGCGTCGATGTCGAACGTGACCTCCACTTGCGGCACACCGCGAGGTGCCGGCGGGATGCCGACCAGGTGAAACTTGCCGAGCGTCTTGTTGTCAGCGGCCATCGGCCGTTCGCCCTGAAGCACGTGAACCTCGACCGACGTCTGGTTGTCGGATGCGGTCGAAAAGATCTCGCTCTTGCGTGTAGGGATCGTCGTGTTACGCGCGATCATCGGCGTAGTAACGCCTCCGAGCGTCTCGATGCCGAGGCTGAGCGGTGTAACGTCCAAAAGCAGAATGTCGGTCTTCTCACCGCCCAAAACGCCTGCCTGTACGGCCGCACCGAGAGCGACGACCTCATCGGGATTAACCGATTTGTTCGGCTCTTTGCCGAAAAATTCCTTGACCATTTCCTGGACTCTTGGAATGCGGGTCGAACCACCCACGAGAACGATCTCTTCAATGTCCTTCGGGGTCAAACCAGCGTCTTTGATCGCCTGTTCGACGGGCGGCATGAGCCGTTTCAAGATCGGCTCAGCTAACTGCTCGAACTTCGATCGCGTCAGTTTCATCACTAGGTGTTTTGGCCCGGAAGCATCCGCCGTGATGAACGGTAGGTTGATCTCGGTCTCCATCGCAGACGAAAGTTCGACCTTGGCTTTCTCGGCCGATTCTTTCAGCCGCTGAAGCGCCATCTTATCGCTGGTCAGGTCGATGCCCTGATCTTTCTTAAACTCGTCTATGATCCATTTGATGAGCACTTCGTCAACGTCATCGCCGCCAAGGTGAGTGTCTCCGTTCGTCGATTTGACCTCGACGACGCCTTCACCGACCTCAAGCACCGAAATATCGAAAGTTCCACCGCCAAAGTCGAATACGGCGATGACCTCGTCTTTCTTTTTGTCGAGGCCGTAAGCCAGGGCAGCTGCGGTCGGTTCGTTGACAATACGAAGAACCTCGAGGCCGGCGATCTTGCCGGCGTCTTTCGTTGCTTGACGCTGAGCATCGTTAAAATATGCTGGTACCGTAATTACCGCCTTTTCGACCTTCGAACCAAGATAATCTTCGGCCGACTGTTTCAACTTCTGCAGTACCATCGCGGCGATCTCAGGCGGGCTGTACTGCTTGCCGTCGGCATTGATGCGGACGTCGCCGTTCGAGGCTTTTTCGACCTTGTAGGGCACCTGTTTGACCTCGCCCTGGACCTCGTCGAACTTGCGGCCCATGAAACGCTTTATCGAATAAAGCGTGTTTTCGGGGTTCGTCACCGCCTGCCGCTTTGCGACCTGGCCGACGAGACGGTTACCGTCCTTGGTAAACGCGACGACCGACGGCGTCGTGCGGCCGCCTTCGGCGTTTGTGATAACGACCGGTTCGCCGCCTTCCATAACGGCGACGACCGAGTTCGTCGTTCCCAGATCGATTCCTATGATTTTGCTCATTCTCTTATCTCCGCTTTTGTAAAATTGCTCTGCTCAAAATAATAACCTTAATAAAACCACTTGAGCATGGAGCAAATATAATACTTGAGTGTGTCATTGTCAAGTTTATTTTCCAACCTAAATGCAGCCTAAACACAACAAAAAAAGCCCTGCCGGGATCCGGCAAGGCACGGGGTAAACGATCGATAGTTCGGTTATGGGAGATACATCATCGGAATAGGCACATTCTTGTCGATCCTGGCGTTGAACCAGGCCATATCGCGAACGACCGGAGCGCCGAATGCCGGGTCATTCACATAAAGGGTCCCGTCTTCATCGACGCCGCTGACGACAATGATGTGATTAACGCCATTCCATTGTCCGGCTGCCCAGATAGGCCCAACGGAGGCGAGGTTATCGTCAATGAAACGCCAGCTAAAGGTCTGATTGACCTGCGGAAGGGTTTCGAGGCCCATTGCGCGGGCGAGATCGATGAATTCCTCGGCCTGGATGCCCTGATCATCGTCGTATTCCTGCGGAAGCGGATGTATGCAGGCGCTTCGCTTATAGCCGTAGAGCATACGGGCCGAGGCGTGCCAGCAGTTGTTCTGCCGTTCCTGCATAATGTGCATAACATCTAATCTCATGTGAACCTCCTATCGATCCTGAATGAACTGCGAACCTGTCGAACGAAAAGCATCAAAGCGGCTTTCAGGCAAGACGCGATCGCTAAACTGAATTTGCCGAAAATCGGTCGCTGACGAAGCGACCGCCGCGTTTTCGGCCTCGGGAGAATGGCCGGACCGAGGCCGGCAACGCGCGGTCCGATAGCGGGATATCGGATGATATTCGCGGCAGACACGCGGTATCAAGGGGGCGAATGGCGAGATATCCGCTTGCGAGAGGTGCCGAATGGCGGGTTGATAAAACAATGTGCCGTGGCTTCGCCGATGGTCTTTCCGGTCGCGGTCTCGCCCGTTTCGCGTGCGGATCCGGGGTCATCCAAGGTCGCGTTGTCGCCGCTGTCGCCCAATTCGCAAAAAGCACACAAGACCGTCGATAAAACAATTGTTGCAACAATGTGCCGTCTGTGATACATTTCCGCATCGGAGGTGTTTTTTTTCAGAGATGATGAGGAATTGGACGATATTCGAGGGCAAACCGCACGGCGCCGACCGCGACAAGCCGCGCGTGACCATCAATCATAAACGCGTTATCTTGCTGAACGGGCCGGCATTCGAGGCGATCGGGCGGCCAAAGGCGGTCGAGCTTTGCTTTGATCGGAAATACGGCATCATCGGGCTGCGTCCGCTCAAAGATCCGAAAGACACAAAGAACGCATTCCCGCTAAAGCCCAAGCGTCCGGGCAACTATTGGACGATAACCGCCGCTGCTTTCTGCACGCATTTCAATATCCGGATCGAAGGGACGCAGGTCTTTACCGAACCGACGCTCGACCACACCGGCATCCTCGAACTCGACCTCGCAAAAACCCAGAAAACGGTTCGCGGCGGCCGCTGACCGACCGCATCGCGATGAGGCAAAGTAATTGCCGCCGACGCCGGGTCCCTGATACGGACGGGGATAATCGCCCAAGGGTATTCCTTCGCCCGTTATCCCTGTCACAATTGGCGACGGTCGGTGTCTTTTGCGGTATTTCTTGTCAGAAACCGCCCGAAGATGATACATTTGCCGTATTTTCATGACCGCTCCCTGTGTCGGTAGCCCGACCGTGAGGGAGGGCTCATGGTGGCCGAGATGAGCCCTTACTAACGTGCGGGCTACTGACACATTTCCCATGAACACCCTTTACTACGGCGACAATCTGACCATCCTGCGGGAGTACATAAAGGACGAGGCAAGAGTGACCCTACGAAGAAATCAACGAAAAGAACCTTCAGCCCACAAGATCCAATCTGAGCTTCTGAAAAAGCTCAATCCAGTGCGTCGAGAACAAATTCGACACCAACTTCTGGAAAACACATTTTGCTCAATGGGTTGGGAATGGGTTGCAGCATAGCAAAAAAGATCATGCGCGTTTTGTATTGCGATGGACGGACGGAGATTTCCACTACACGTTTTGTTTGAAGCGATGAACGACTGCGAGAATGAATATTGCCGATGTACGTTGATTGCTATCGTCGATGGGTTAGAACGTCCGACGCGAACAGTTGGTGCGCAATGGTTCCAAACGCTATCGGATGCCGACAGGAAACGTATATTGGGCGAGACACGCAATCTCGAATATTCGAATCGAAAAAGCCTAGTTGAATTGTTTGCGTAGTAGCTTTCTAAAGTGCAGGTGAATAGACACCATCGAATATTTATGAATTCGATACACTACAAAACTTGGAACCCATTTGAAACTGGAATCACAAGAGATTCTGAATCGATCTCACACCCCCTTCGTATAAAGCCTGCGAGCAGATTTCTAGTTCAGGCCGTACCGGATCTTTTTCATCATTCAATCGAATTTGAAGTAATCGAACGCATTTTTGCTGTCATGAGCCTTTGTCCAAGTCACAGGTTTCACGTAATAGCCAGCAATCAAGTGAAGAAGGACGAGTTCTTTCAACACCATATGTTTGACTTTGCCAAATCTATTAATGAAAGTATGGAGCACTTCGATGACTACATTCGGGGACGGAATGGCACGGTAAGGCGGAGTTTGAAAAGTGTCGGTTGGGATTATGCCTTTGAAAGATCTGGTGATGATGAACATGACTATAAGTTCTTTTACCACGGTCCCTCAATACCGGCACAAATCACCCTTCAGAGAAATGTAGAGCAATCACTGTGATTAGCGTGAATTCGTCCCGATTTGCGACTTCGGGCGCTTAACCGATCGCGAAACAGCTGATATCGATGTCTATCTCACCCTCGAAATCCCATGACGCCCCACGTTCAGCGCAGTGGTTGGAAAGTCCTCCTATCATTCGCCTTGCTTGATGCTATAATGAGAGCGTCGCTGATTGAGTCGAACTAAGAACTTTGGGGTTTACAGTGCTTATAGACGCGGAGGAGTACGACGAATGAGAAAAGTGATCCTGGTCGCCGCGATGATGTTAATGGCGTCGGCGGTCGTTGGGCAGGAGAACGAGCCTGAGTATATCGGTGAGGTAGGCGTGCTGAAGACTGACGGTACTTTCGCTAAGTTAGACAAGGAAATCGGCGACCTCACTTCCGGCTTTTCGTGGTCCGCAAACTCCGCTCGTGCCTTCTGGCTGGAAGTTGCCGGAGGCAAGGCGAAAAGCAGGTTCCCGCTAGGTTCACCGCTACAACTAGTAGTTCGAGCCGTTGATAATAATTCAGATCCGCTGACGATAATCAGCATTTATAGGCTCAAAGCAAAGAAGAAATCGAGGTCAGTTTTGTTAGGTGAAGACAATTCCGGCACAATCATGAAAAGTCGGACAAACTCAAAGGATCTGATTAGGTTCACCGGAAAGAAATACGGCGTGTCATCCTACCTTTTGACGCTGACGGACCTCGCGGCCGGCGAGTATGGGATCGTTGTGGCAAACCCGAATAGCAGGGATTCTAAAAGGGTGGTCGTATCGTGCTTCGCGATCGGTTAATGAGCACGGCGGGTTCACGAATGCGATGCGGAGATATGAGTCGAATTTGCGAACCCTCCGATATTGAGCAACCGCAAAATGGTTTCCGCCTCGCGATTTCGTCAGTTCAGACAGTATTAGAGTGATAGAATAGCACAACTGGAGGTTCGACTTCATTCGTCCCATACTTCGAGGGTAGACATCAGTCGGAAAGATGGATCCGTGCGGTTGGAGGCGTCTGATAATTCCACTCGTTCGACAATTGCGGCTTTGTGTCGGATGAATCGAGGGGTTTGAAATAGCTCTTTACATAACGAAAGTCAAGAAAATTGAATATGTACAAAAAGATTGAGGTGTGGGATGCCGAAAGGATCGTTTATATGTAAGAACTGCAAACGCGATTATAAAGCGAGCGGCGTGATTTGGAGCTCCGAAAAGTATAAATGCTTAAGGCATGGAGAGATTTGTGTCAGATGTGTTCGAACAAAATTTCTGGGCGGTAAGTTATGCCCGAAATGCGAAAACACGGTCGTTCAATATGAGTACAATTCGAGTTATGGAAAATGGATGAAGGCGTAGTATGGGTCGGTACATATCGAAAGCTGTCAGAGATGAGGTATTTGAAAGAGATCGTGGCCGTTGCCAACTGTGTGGAAGCACATCCAATCTTGAGTTCGATCACATTACGCCGTTCAGCAAAGGTGCTCCAGCTACGGCCGGAAATCTACAGTTGCTTTGCCATCAATGCAACAGAATGAAAAGGGATAAGACGAAGAAGTGTCCTGAATGTTCCTCGTGGATCGCTCACGACGCCGCGTTTTGTCATTCGTGCGGTCGAATGGTTCCGCATCGGATTCGCAATTCTCCCGTCGTTGATTCCGTATCGAGATGGTCGCTTGCGAATTACGTCGGCCTGCTGATACTCATAGGCATCGGTCTCTACCTGCTTGCAAGCTGGTTTGTCCCACAGTTTTTCCGGTGAAACCAAAATGCAGGGGAATCAGGGTCAGAGCGGAAATCCAAGTCAAAATGAGAAGAACGAGGATAGACACAAGATTCGGAGATGATCGAGTACGTCAGTCGACAAGTCGATCTTTTTACTAACGACAACGAATACATCATCGGTAATTGCAACTCAATACGTGCTGCAGAAGTCTGAATCAGGAATATGTAGAAAAATACATTTACGTGGTCGGACCAGCGCGACGAGAAAATGAATTCAAGAATATTCTGGCGCAACCAACATTCAAGCCGATCGAGAAGCAAGTTCAGTTTTGGAACTACGAAAAGGTTGAGAAGCTCTTCAATGCGGAGCGCGAAACACATGACCTCAGAACCCAAATAAACTAGGTCTTTTTTGGATTCGCTCTGCGGCTCCCCGAAGGGCAAATAGCCACGCCGTTGACGGCGTGGTTAGAGTGATAAAAGATTTCATAGGGCGTTTTAACGTCCTTACCTCCTCAAACAAAAAGGCAACTATGTCCGACGCTGTCTATTCCGAGATAAATTTCCACATCACCTGGCACACGAAGAACAGCTTGCCGATGATTTCGCCACGGATCGAAGAACGGCTGTATCACTATCTAACGCATCGAATTCTGGAAACGCCTGAGGTCCGCCTTCACGCGATCGGTGGAATTGAGACACATATTCACGTCGGACTCAGCGCCCCGCCAAATCTGCTGATCTCGGATTACGTGGGAAAATTGAAAGGCTCAAGTTCGCATTACATCAATCACGAGGTACAGCCGAAAGCGCTGCAATGGCAACGCGGATACGGCATCGTGACCTTTGGGACTAAAGATCTGCAGTGGGTTGTAGATTACATAAACAATCAGAAGGAACATCATCGTCGCAGCACGATACAAGAACGACTGGAACGATTTACCGGCGATGATTCCGGTGATGGCTGAAGCCGAGCTGTGTAAGGACGTTAAAACGCCCTCTTTAGTGATCCGCAACATCATCCACGCCGTGAACGGCGTGGCTATTTGCCGCGAAACGCGGTAAAACGGCTATCGTCGCCTCCGGGAGCAAGATGGTTGTTTACGCGAGGTCTGGATTCCATTTCGGAATGGGCAGGTCGAGATAGTTGGGCTACAGCCCGACCCGACTCACAAGCCCGGATCGATGTCGTTGAAATAAGCCGGGGACGGTATTGCCGGCGTGGTAGAATGTCGGGGATGCGTGAACGGATCTCATCGCAATTGACGGTGTTTCATAAGGTGATCACGCCGGTCGTTGCGGCGGTGTTGTCGGCCGCAATGCTTTTGTATCTGGCGTTCGGGGCCGCGACGGTGCCGAAGCTGGTTTTGGCCGGCATCGCTGTGTTTTCGGCGGCGGTGGTCGCGGCGCTTTTCGTGCTCGGCTCGCGGCTAAAACACGTCAGTTTCGACGGCGAGTCGCTCTACGTCGGAACGGGCGGCCCGGGCGAGACAAAAATATCTATCGGCGACGCGACGGCCGTAACGCAGAGCCGCTGGTTCAAGCCGTATCCGATCACCATCCGCCTTAAGCCAAACCACCCTTACGGCGACAAGATAGTCTTCGTCCCGCCGCTGCAGTTCCTTGGTTCGCGAGATCATCCGATCGTTGCCGAGCTCAACGAGGTGATCCGCCGACGCTCGGCCGCGTGAATCCGCACGGAAATACACGGTGCCGACCCACGCTCACTGTTTTTGCGGAATGCGAAAGCGGCCGATCTTTTGCCCCGCCTACGACGATGCCCTGAAATAGTTACACGAGGCCTCGACCTTTACCTTGTTTCCGAGCTTGGTCGACCGGATAAGCTTGCACTGGGCAAATTCAAGGTCGAAACGAGTGCTTTCGTTCGAACTGTCGTCCGCGATCCGAAGCCGAAGATCGAGCGAAAAGTCGGTTCCCGGCTTGACCGCGTTGGTGAATGACGGCGGAATGTGCTTGTCGGGCACCCAAACGAATTCGAGCGGGAATGGTTTCTTGCCTTTTTCGAAAATGGTGATCAGCGATGAGATGACGCCGGGTTCTACTTTCGTCGTTTCAGTGATCTTTGTGTGGAGATCGCCCAACGACACTATCTGGATGACCTTGGTGTCGTTCATGTGGGCGTATGCGTACATTCTGTATTTGGCCATTTGATCGTCTCCTGTTCATCGGCTCTATGGATCTGCTTATATGCCCCGGCACGTTCATATATTAGACACGCCGCCGCGATCATTTTGCTTAACCCTCCGGAAAGGGCACAAAACTTGATCGGGCAAGCGTACGGATCAGTGAATCGGATAATTCGGAAGACTTATATATCAGTTTGTTTGGATACGCAACAGAAAGCTTCGTGTCCGCTTGAAATATCTGATGATCGTTGGGATAAAAAGCAGAACGGCTCCGCATATCGAAATGCGAAGCCGCTCATTTTTTATGCCTGCAGAACTATGCCGTTAATGACGACAACTTATCTGACGAACGCATTCGGGATCGGGCGGTCGGTGGCGGCACCGAACGGGATG
>ERZ761609.170-NODE-170-length-88330-cov-50.354302_pt1 | contig 88330 bp, 63 predicted proteins | sample MGYA00511163_ERZ761609 | MGnify/ENA primary metagenome ERZ761609 (study PRJEB28899, sample SAMN02445070) | bioreactor sludge metagenome | biome: EBPR sludge | place: Australia: Brisbane, Thorneside Wastewater Treatment Plant | collected 2011-12-16 ...
AGAAAAAAACAACCAATTAACGCCTTTGCGTCTTTGCGTCTTTGCGTGAAAAAAAATCGGGTTATAAGTGGTTAGAAGTTAGTTATTAGTGGTTAGAGGGCATTAAGAAAAAAACAACCAATTAACGCCTTTGCGTCTTTGCGTCTTTGCGTGAAAAAAATCGGGTTATAAGTGGTTAGAAGTTAGTTATTAGTGGTTAGTACCCAATACCAATTATCCATTTTTTCCTTTCACTTTTCGTTTTTCACTTTTTTTATGGGCAACATCAATCATTATTACTTAGGCTGCCCTATTTGGGCAAATAAAGACTGGTGCGGCGCTTTGTTTACCGCCAAAGCCAAACCCAAAGATTACCTGCGCCAGTATGCACAGGTATTTAACACCGTAGAGGGCAGCAATACTTTTTACGCCCTGCCATCGGGCGAACAAATTTTGCGTTGGCGTTCCGATACACCCGCACATTTCAGGTTCAGTTTTAAGTTTCCGCAAACCATAACCCACGTTTTTAAACTGCGCCATGTGCAAGAAGAGCTCATTCGGTTTTTTACGGTAATGCAGCCATTACAAGAGCGCATCGGGATATATTTTTTGCAACTTCCGCCCATTTTCAACTTTAAATCGTTGCCCGTTTTAAAAAAATTTTTACCCCTTTTGCCCGCCGGTTATACCTACGCCGCTGAGGTGCGCCACCCCGATTTTTATACCAACCCCCAAGCCCAAGACCAACTAAACCAACTTCTGCAAGAGCACGGCATTAACCGAGCCGTATTTCATACCTCTACCCTGCACAGCCTTACCGCTACCGATGTGCATACCATAGAAGCGCAGCGAAAAAAACCTAAAATGCCCGATGTGCTGGTGGCAACTGCACAAAACCCCTTTGTGCGCTTTGTGGGCAATGCCCTGCCCCAAAAAAATGCCGAACCCCTTACCCTTATTGCCCAAACAGTGGCGCAGTGGCTACAAGAGGGTAAAACGCCCTACCTTTTTATGCACACCCCCGGCGATGAATTTGCGCCGCAAACCTGCCGCTATTTTCATCAATTATTAACCCCCCTTGCCCACCAAAAAGGGCTTAACATAGGCAGCTTAGCAGCCTTTGCCGGCGAAAATGAACAAATTAAACCCCAACAAATGAACCTGTTTTAACCATTGCACGATTTAGCGGCAAATAAAAAAATGCCTATCCAAACCAAACCCTTTATAAAGAAAAACAAAAAACCGGCTACGCCTACGCGCTTCAACCATACAATAACCGATTGGGTACGAGGGTTTGTGTTCATTATTGCTTGTTTTAAAGGCAATTAGCCTGCATTGGTGCGGCAAATGGGGTAAAATACAACTGAAAAAACATAGCTTTGCGGCTCTGGGTTCATAACAACGGCGTAATGGCTCTATTAAATTTCTCTTACTGCCATAACACCTTAATCACCCGGCATTTATTCCATTTCACCCCATAAACACTTCTACACATGCCTACTTATACCGCCTTAGTAGCCGGTGCCGGCGGACTTACCGGCTCGCACCTCTTACAACTATTGCTCCAGCACCCGGATTATTCGCAAGTAACCATTTTGGTGCGGCACCCGCTTCCAATTAATCACCCCAAACTACTCCAAATTACGGTTAATTTTGACCAATTAGAGCAGTATGCCCCCCAGCTTGCTGCCAACCACGTTTTTTGTTGTTTGGGCACCACCATTAAAAAAGCCGGTTCGCAAGAAAACTTTAAAAAGGTAGATTACCATTACATAGTTAATCTTGCCCAATTAACCGCTGCCGCCGGCGCACAACAATTTTTATTGGTAAGCTCTATGGGCGCAAACCCGGCAAGCTCCTTATTTTACAGCAAGGTCAAAGGACAAACCGAGCAAGCAATTATGCAGCAGCCTTTTAGCGCCATTCATATTTTCAGACCCTCGCTGCTACTGGGCAACAGGCAAGAGTACCGCTTTGGCGAACAACTTGCCGTAACAGCCTTTAAAGCGCTGGGTTTTTTAATGGCGGGTTCGCTGGCTAAATACAGAGGCATAGAAGCACATGATGTAGCCAAAGCAATGCTTGCCACCGCCCTTACCCCACAAACCGGAACCCACATTTACCTCTCCGACCAAATACAACAAATTGCCGACAACCGGTAGTGGTTAGTGGTTAGTGATTAGTGAGTAGTTTTGGTAGATAAAAGTGGATAGTGAGTACGCACAGCAAATGCAAATACAAAGTCTTGCTCCCCCTCTTTGCGGTAAATTGGCATGTAGAAACGGCAATTTATAGCGTCTAAATGCTTATTTATCGGAGAGATGGGGGGTGAGTTCTTATTGGGCAGTAGGTAGTTTTGGTAGATAATAGGTGGTAAATGGTATTCCGTAGCGCATAACTCATAATTTATAACTCATAACTTTTCACTCTTTATTATGAAAAAAGGCATCATTTCTGCCGGACACCCCCAAACAGCCCGCGCCGGCGCTATCATTCTGGAAGCGGGCGGCAATGCCTTTGATGCAGCCATTGCCGCTTTTTTAGCCTCGTTTGTTTGCGAACCCACCTATGTTTCTGCCGGCGGCGGCGGGTTTATGCTGGCACATACCCAAGCAGGTAAAACCACCCTGTTCGATTTTTTTGCCCAAACCCCCCTTAATAAGCGACCCGTATCGGAACTCGATTTTAAAAAAGTAACCCTGCATTTTGGAGGCAATACGCAAGATTTTCATATAGGGTTGGCAGCAGTAGCTACGCCGGGCAATATAGCCGGCGCATTTCATATTCACCGCAAATTGGGCAGTTTACCTTTTAAGGTAATAGCAGAGCCCGCCATTGAGTTAGCCAAAACGGGCGTACCCATTACCCCGTTTCAGCGTTACACTATGAATTTGCTGCAACCCATAATGACCGCATCGGCACAAGGACGCGCCATTTTTACTACCCCCCCCAATGGCAGCCTTAAACCCGCCGGCAGCCCGTTGTTTATTGAACACCTGCACGATGCCCTCTACAGCCTTGCCCACGAGGGCGAGCGCCTTTTTTACGAGGGCGAAATGGGTAAACAAATAGCCGCCGATTGTGCCGCCCGCGGCGGGTACCTTACCTTAGATGACCTGCGCAGTTACAGGGTAATAGAACGGCAGCCACTGCAAACTACTTATCGGGATATGGCGCTGTTTACCAATCCGCCACCCTCATCGGGCGGCGCGCTCATTGCTTTTGCTCTTCTTTTGATGAACAAATTTGACCTTTACAAGAGCCTTCCTATCGGAACAACAGACTACATGCACTTTTTTGCCGATGTTTTTTACCTCACCAATTTAGCCCGAAAGCACTTGTTTGATGCCCACATTTATGAGCCCGATGTACTGCAAAACCTACTCAGCCCCGATGCCCTAAACCAATACGCCGAGCCCATCAGCAGCAGGCTTGGCAATACCACCCACCTAAGCGTAGCCGATGCAAAAGGTAATACCGCCGGGCTTACCCATTCATCGGGAGCAGGGAGCAATTATTATGTGCCCCAAACCGGCATCATGCTCAACAATATGCTGGGCGAAGCCGATTTAAACCCACACGGCTTTCACCGATGGCACAAAAACCGGCGCTTATCCTCCATGATGTCGCCCACATTGCTCCTACACAAACAAACAGGCAACCAAACCATGCTGGGTTCAAGCGGTTCCAGTCGCATACGAAGCGCATTAGTGCAGGTAATCAGCCACCTTACCGACCGCGGCATGCCCCTTGCCGATGCCATAAATTACCCCCGATTGCACTTAGAAAACACCCTCTTAAACATAGAACACGGCTTTAATGCCGATACCGCCCAACAGCTAACCCTGCCCAAAGGCTGGCAAAAATCCGTATGGCAGCAAACCAACATGTACTTTGGCGGGGTAAATGCCGTATCTACCCTTGCCAACGCCGGTTTTGCCGCCGCCGCCGATGAACGGCGCAGCGGAGTGGTTATTTCGGTTTAGTTAGCGGGTAGTGAAAAGTGAAGAGTGATTAGTGGTTAGTAGGTATTAAAAAAAACAACCAATTTGCGTCATTGCGTCTTTGCGCCTTTGCGTGAAAAAAATCGGGTCAGTGGTGGTTAGTAGGCATTAAGAAAAAACAACCAATTTGCGTCATTGCGTCTTTGCGCCTTTGCGTGAAAAAAATCGGGCAGGTAAATAGCCATTATTCCAAAAATCCGTGCAAATCAGCCACATCCGTGTTATCCGTGTGCTAATTGCTGCCTGATGTGGGTAGTGAGTACTAAGCAATAATAACCAATTTGCGCCTTTGCGTCTTTGCGTGAAACAAAATCGGGTAAACCCAAAAAATAATAGGCATTTTAAAAACGTTTGCCCTTATTATGAGGTTTATATAAGAAACCGCCCATGATTACACACACTTACTTTGCACCCGGACGGGTAAACCTCATTGGTGAACATATAGATTACAACGGCGGGCAGGTTCTTCCCATAGCCCTCAGTGTTGGGATTACCGCAAAAGTAACCTACACCAATAACTCCAAAATACAAATCAGTTCAAAAGAACAGCCCGATGTACTAACCATTGACCTGCTCAACGAAACCTACCAAAAACGCCCCCAACAGTGGATGAACTACCCGCTGGGCGTAATACAACAACTAATACCACAAATAAACCCCTACACCGCCGGCTTTACCGCTTTTTTAGAGAGCAACTTGCCTGTGGGGTCGGGGTTATCTTCTTCGGCGTCTATCGAAGTATTGATTGCCTCCATTCTCCTGCAATTTGATAGCGCCCGGTCGCGTGCCGATAAGGCATTTATTGCCCAAATTTGCCAAAAAGCCGAAAACGATTTTATTGGCGTGCAATGTGGCATTATGGATCAGTTTGCCGTAGCCCTCAGCAAAGCCAACCATGCCATGCTGCTCAATTGCCAAAACCTGCACTACAATTATGTAACCTTTGCCCCATCTAACTGTATGCTGGTGGTAATGAATACCAACAAACCGCGCACACTTGCCAATTCAAAATACAACGAGCGAAAAGCCGAGTGCAACCAAGCCTTGCAGGAAATTCAAAAACATCAGAACATAGACTATCTATGTCAGACAGATTTTCATTGGTTAGCCTACATTAAAGACGACATTCTCCGCCGTAGAGCCAAACACGTAATTACAGAACACTATCGGGTAACATCGGCGGTAAATGCCCTCAAAAACCAAGATTGGTTTAACTTTGGCGAGTTGCTCACCCAATCGCACCAATCACTCAAAGACTATTTTGAAGTAACCGGTTTTGAATTAGATACCGTAGTAACGGCAGCCATTAACCTGCCCGGCTGTTATGGCGCCCGAATGACCGGAGCCGGTTTTGGCGGTTGTGCCATTGCATTAGTAGAAACAACTAAGGTAAACGAATTTATGAATAAGGTAAAAGCCAGCTATGATAAAAAAACCGGTCTGTCGTTGCAATTATTTACCACCCACGCCCAAAACGGGGTACACCTTTTGCAGTAAACTTTGGTACACAAATAGCAGCAGATTGTTCTTTTTTTGTGTCCAAACCAAGCAGTTTTAAACCACCAATGGGGTTTGTGTGTTTTGTAAGTTTGTTAAACTAAAAACAGCGATTGCTTTAAACAGAAAAGGGGTGCTAAACACAAAAATCTTGTTTTTTAGAAGCAATGTATAGTTAATCTTCACCAAAATAAATTTTATCACAAATTGCTGAAATGTTTGAATAGATGTACTTATGAGCCTGTTAGCTGCAAATCGGCTACGTGCTTAGTCTTTCAAATTGCAGTAATACAGTGGGGGTTATGAGTAAGAAATTGATTCGGTTTGATTGGGCAGTTAAAAAACTACTTCGCAACAAAGCTAATTTTGTTGTTTTAGAAGGCTTTTTGTCTGAACTTTTGTTTGACGATATAAAAATTCAGCAAATTTTAGAGAGCGAGGGCAATCAGGAAACCCAAGAAGACAAGTATAACCGAGTAGATATTTTAACCCAAAATTCAAAAAACGAGTTAGTTATTGTTGAAATACAAAATACCTACGAAATAGACTACTTTCAAAGAATGGCTTACGGTGTTTCAAAAGCCATGGCTGAGAACATAAGTACAGGTCAATCTTATTCCGAAATCAGAAAAGTAATTTCTATCAATATCGTGTATTTTGATTTGGGACAAGGTAAAGATTATGTTTACCGGGGTACCACTACTTTTAAGGGTTTACATCAGGAGGATATTTTACAACTTTCCAGCAGACAAAAAGAAACGTTTACCAAACAAAACATAGCAGACCTTTTTCCCGAATACTATATCATTAAGGTTAATCAGTTTAACGATATAGCTAAGGATACCTTAGACGAGTGGATTTATTTTCTGAAAAACAGTGAGGTAAAAGACGATTTTAAAGCAAAAGGGCTACAAGAAGCAAAAGAAGTTTTAGACATTATGCGCTTAAACAAAGAGGCTTATTATGGCTACAATCGTTATTTAGATTACCTACATTATAAAGCAAGCGAAGCGCTCAGTTTAAAAGTTGAAGCAGAGGAAAAAGCTAAAAAAGAACGAAGTATTGAAATAGTTACTAATGCAATTTTGGAAGGGTTCGACAATACTGTTATTGTAAAAATAACAGGTTTAACACCCGAAGAGGTAGAACAATTGCGCCATACAAATAATTAAATAAATACCGATCCAGCTTTTGTTTCCCCCTTTTTAATACTCAATACAAACAAAATTACCCCTTTCATCAGTCAAAAACAGCTAAACATACCACATGAGGCAGCTAAAAATTACAAAATCAATCACCAATCGGGAGAGTCAGTCGTTAGAAAAGTACTTGCAGGAAATAGGTAAAGTAGATTTACTTACACCCGAAGAAGAAGTTGACCTGGCAAGACGTATAAAACAAAACGACCAAGAAGCGCTGGAAAAACTCACCAAGTCAAACCTGCGTTTTGTGGTATCGGTAGCCAAGCAATACCAAAACCAGGGCTTATCACTTAGCGACCTTATTAACGAGGGCAACCTTGGTCTTATAAAAGCTGCACAGCGTTTTGACGAAACACGTGGTTTTAAATTTATTTCTTATGCAGTTTGGTGGATTAGGCAATCTATCCTACAAGCTCTTGCTGAGCAATCTCGCATTGTAAGGCTGCCCCTTAATAAAGTAGGTTCGCTCAACAAAATAAACAAAGCCTTTTCGCAATTAGAGCAAGAGTATGAGCGCGAACCCTCTGCCGAAGAACTTGCCGCCCTGCTCGAAATTGACCCCGAAGAAGTAGAAACCACCCTTGGCGTAGCAGCAAGGCACGTATCGGTTGATGCCCCCTTTGTTGATGGTGAAGACAACTCCTTGCTTGATGTATTAGAAAACTCCGGCACACCTAATACCGACAGCCATTTGGCATACCTCGAATCCCTTCGCCGAGAAATAGAGCGCTCCCTTGATACACTCACTCCCCGACAAAAAGATGTCATTAAATTGTATTTCGGCATCGGGGCAGAACACAGCATGTCGCTCGAAGACATCGGCGACCGTTTTGGCTTAACCCGTGAGCGGGTGCGTCAAATTAAAGACAAAGCTATTAACAAACTCCGCACTACCTCCCGAAGCAAACTGCTCAAAACATATTTGGGCGGGTAGCCTCATCGGGTTTTTTATATGCGCCTCTTGTAAACCTGCAAGAGGCGTTTTTCGTTTTGCCAAGTATCAACTTTCAACTTTTTTGCACCCTCTTCACACTGATTACTTATGTACAAATTGAGCGCAAACTGGATCTTTATTGTCTTATTGTGTTTTGTTGCTAACATTTCTGCACAAACTCCTCAAAATACTGCCGAGCTTACCTTTAAGCAGTTAGAGGAAATACTGCCTACCCCAAATACCTATCGCACCGCATCGGGAGCGCCCGGGCATCAGTACTGGCAACAACGGGCAGATTACGATATTCAGGTGGAATTAGATGATGCCAATAGGCGCATTAATGGCACACAAACCATTACCTACTTTAACGCCTCGCCCGATGTGCTAACCTATATATGGCTTCAATTAGACCAAAACCAACAAGCCAAAACATCAGACACCTATAGCACAGAAACCACCAACCTATCGGAAAGTATCTCTTTTTCCGATTTGCAAAAACTTCACCTCGATTTTGACGGCGGGTTTAAAATAGACTATGTTACTACCACCAATAACCAAAAACTGCCCTATACCGTTAATAAAACCATGATGCGTATAGACCTGCCCAAACCACTCAAACCCGGCGAAAGTTTTGCCTTTAAAATGAAATGGTGGTATAATATAAACGACCGCATGAAAATGGGCGGACGCTCCGGTTATGAGTATTTTGCCTCCGATGATAACTGCCTTTACACCATAGCCCAGTTTTACCCCCGCCTTGCCGCTTACCTTGATTACCAAGGCTGGCAACACAAACAGTTTTTGGGCACCGGCGAGTTTACCCTCAGTTTTGGCAATTATAAGGTGAGCATTACCCTGCCCGCCGATATGATGCTTGCCGCTACCGGCACCCTCCAAAACCCAAACGAAGTACTTACCCCCGAACAACGCAACCGTTTGGAAAAAGCCCGGTCTGCCACTAATCCGGTAATGATTGTTACCGAAGCCGAAGCACGTAATAACGAAAAAAGCCGACTCAAAGAGAAGAAAACTTGGGTATTTAAAGCCGATGATGTGCGCGATTTTGCCTTTGCAGCCAGCCGTAAATTTATTTGGGACGCTATGGGCGTGCCTATGAGCAATAAAACGGTAATGGCTATGTCGTACTACCCAAAAGAGGGAAACCCGCTTTGGGAGCAATACTCTACCAAAGCCGTTGCACATACCCTGCGCACCTACTCCAAATTTACTTTTGATTACCCCTATCCGGTTGCCATTTCGGTTCATGCCGACCGTATTGGTATGGAGTACCCTATGATTTGTTTTAACTTTGGCAGACCCGACCCCGACGGTACTTACGATGCCCGAACCAAATACGGCATGATTGGCGTTATCATTCATGAGGTAGGGCACAATTATTTCCCGATGATTGTAAACAGCGATGAGCGCCAGTGGAGTTGGATGGACGAAGGATTGAACAGCTTTTTACAATACCTTACAGAGCAGGAGTGGGAAAAAGGATTCCCCTCGCGCCGCGGTCCTGCACCTAATATAGTGGACTATATGAAGGGCGACAAAAGCGGGCAAATGCCTATTATGACCAACTCTGAATCTATCTTGCAGTTTGGCAATAATGCCTATGGTAAACCCGCCACTGCCCTCAACATTTTGCGAGAAACCATTATGGGCAGAGAACTGTTTGACTATGCCTTTAAAGAATATGCCAACCGCTGGATGTTTAAACACCCCTCGCCGGCAGATTTTTTCCGCACTATGGAAGATGCCTCTGCTGTTGATTTGGATTGGTTTTGGCGCGGCTGGTTTTATACTACCGACCACGTAGATATTGCTCTTGACGAGGTAAAATGGTTTAAAATTAACTCGCGCAACCCCGATGTAGAAAAGAAAACCGACCGCGAAGCCAAAGCCAAACAACCCCGTTATATTACCGACATCAGAAACGAAGAAGAAAAATTGCCCCGACAAAACGAACTTGACCCCTCACTAAACGACTTTTACAACCAATACGACCCCTTTACCGTTACTGAACTTGACCGCACCGTTTACCAAAATTACCTAAACAGCCTTACTGAGGAAGAAAAACAATTGGTGCAAAAACAAAACAACTACTATGAGCTTACCTTCTCTAACCTTGGAGGTTTGGTAATGCCTGTTATACTGGAATTTGAATTTGCAGACGGCTCTAAAGAGGTAAAACGAATACCCGCCGAAATTTGGCGCCGAAATGATAAAAAGGTTTCAAAAGTGTTTGTTACCGATAAAGAAGTGCGCCGCATTACCTTAGACCCTTTCCTTGAAACTGCCGACTGCAACCTGAGCAATAACCATTTTCCGCCACAGTGGCAGCCTTCCCGCTTTCAAATTTACAAAAACCGCCAAGATGCCGAACAGCGCCCTATGCGCAGAAGAGGGCAGTAGTAGTTTTGGGTGATTGATAATTAGTATATGTTACTAAGTACTTAGTACTTGGTAACGTGAGGTTGGAATTAAAATGAACGCCCGATGGGGTAAGGTTTAGGTGTGTTTGTTAAAGCAGGCAGCAAATTTCGGTGCGCTGCACCTAATACATAGTACGGTTTATTGCTGTTCTACCAAGATTGCGGGGCGCTGCCCCTTGACGTTGAACCTATCAATACCCATAAATTTGGGTATTGAGTTTTGTAAAGGTGCAGCGCACCAAAATATAGGTAGCAACTATGTTAAATGCCCCATTAACAAGGTGCAGCGCACCGAAATATATCACCCCACCTTGTTGTTAAATCTTTTCGCGGTAAGCCTTTGAGCAAGATGATAACTCCAACCTTGCGCTGGTAATTGGTATTCAGTACTACCCCCACTATCATATACCAACAAAACCACCCACTACCTTATGGCATTAATTTTACGGTTTAAAACGGTAGCTTAGTCCTGCTCGTAAACCCAGCAATAAGTGATTGGCGGTATTTTGGTTGGGGAATTGTACGTGGGTGAAACCATTAGAAGAAGTGGCAAAACTACCGCGTGCACCAAAGGAGAGGAAATAATTAGGCGTTAAGTACACATCATAATCAAAGCCTACTGCCATGCCCCACTGTGTTTTTTTGAGCAGGTTGTTGTGCATAAACGGGTTGTTGAGGTTTATTTCGGCAGAGCGCAACATGCCGTATTGTATGCCTGCAAGGAAATTAATAACCGCCGGATATCGGGTAATTGCCGAAGTTCGGTTTATTCGGTATTTTACCAATAGGGGTATTTGCGTGTAATGAAGGTTAATTTCGGTATTTTGGAATGATACCGATTCTTTGGGTTTGTACTCTACAGACTGCCCTTGTGCAGATTTTACAATCCATTCGCTTTGTATTCCCCAGTGTTCGTTAAAGTTGTAACCGGTGGTAAATCCAAAACTGTTGCCTTTGTGCAGGCGTTGTTGTACTTCTTCTACGTTTCGGGTAGTGGTTAGGGCTTGGTTATTAAGTAACCTACTAACATGCACACCATAAAAACTGCCAAAATAAAAGCCATTGGTTTTGTCTTTTCGGGGTTTACCTATGAATGATACGGCATTGATAACATTGTTTTGAGCGCCCTCTTTGGGTACAGCATCGGTTTGGCTGCTTGTTGTTTCTGTATTGTGCGTTGCCGGTGCGGTTTCATTTGTAACAATCGGGTTATCTTTGGGTTCTGTATCGGGCGCAAAATTAGCGCTTTTCTGCGTTACATCGGCTGTATTGGTTTCTTTAACCGGGTTAAGATTTGTTAAACCTGTTGTGGTATTTTGGTTTATGTTAGTTGTTGAGTTGTTTTTTGCTGAAAGTGTTGATTTTGCAGTATATTGGTTGGCAGTTATGCCGGTTTTACCATTATAAAAGGTATTGGGTTCTGTTGCTTTTGTGGCAACTTTATTTTTGTTTGCTGTGCCGGAAATACCTGTAACGAGGTTTGATGCTAATGCTTCTTTTGTTTGTTGGAGCATTGCTTGGTCTTTGTTATTAAATGATGCAGTTGCTTGAGGTAGCGCCGGAGTTATAGGTACATTCATGCCCGATTCCGGATTGACAGAAGAGGGTAGGGGAGTGGTTGTATTAGGCTTGTGGGTTGCCTCCATAGTATGGCTGGCAGTTTGTTGCTGTGTACTTTTTTCTTTGGCGAGGCGTTTTTCCACATTGGGTAAATGAGGTGATTGGGTGGTTACATACCAAGTTACACCACTCAAAAAAAGTAGTAAAGAAAGCAATCCGGCTTTAAACGATTTGCGTTGGTAAAAAGCCCTTTTTTGTGGCAACTGACTCTGAATTTTATCCCAGTTGCTAAACGGGGGCGATACCTCGTGGTTTTCGAGCGTTTGCTTAAATATATCATCTATGTAGCGTTCAGACATAGGCTTTTTCTGCGTATTGGTTTAGTTCAAGTAATTTTTGTTGGAGTAGGTACCGGGCGCGCGCTAATTGTGATTTTGATGTGCCTTCGTTTATGCCCAGCATATTGGCAATTTCTTTGTGCGAAAACCCTTCTATTACGTAGAGGTTAAAAATGGTTCTATATCCGGGCGATAGGGTTTGAATGATTTTTATGAGGTCGTTTGCTGCTAATTTTTCCACCACATTATCATTAACCGATTGTGTATCGGCTTGTGTAACTTCTAAAATGGGATACATGGGTGTATGTCGGCGGAAATGTTCTATGGCAGTGTTTACAAAAATGCGTCTCAACCAACCTTCAAAAGAACCTTCGTTTCGGAATTTTTCTATGTACTGGTAAACTTTTATGAATCCTTCCTGTAAGATGTCTTCAGCATTGTGGTAGTCTTTGGCGTATCTTAAACAAATAGCAAACATTTTAGCAGAGTATTTGGCATACAACCGCTCTTGGTATAGGCGTTTACACGCTATACACCCTTTAATGAGTTCATCATCTGAAAAATGTTGCTGCTGCTTCATAGTACACAAACTTAGTGGTAAAAATAGGCAAAAAGGTTGTATGCACTCTTTAAAAAGTGTGCATTTTTTTGTGAGGAGGTAAAAATAACAGAGTAAGTAGCTTTATTTGGCTACTTAAACGAAATTGTTGCGGCTTTGTTATGGAAATGTTCCGTTTGTTTGTTGTTGTTTTTGGGGTTTTTTACCCTAAACACCATACAAACCAACAAAACTAAGGGGTTCTTCGTGTAGTCTATCGGGAGAGCGGTTTTTGCTTATTACCTATTTACTAAATCGGGCAATTAGTTCTTTTACCCTTCATCGGGCATTTTTTCGGGCATTGTTAAAAGGGGCTTGGTTATCTGCCAATACTTTTTTTGTTGTAATTTGCAGCCTCATTTACCCCAATTACCATTATGAACTTAGCCGCCCGAATTGCCAAACGTTACTTAGTTTCTAAAAAATCAACCAATGCCATTAACATTATTGCCGGCGTAAGTACGGTGGGCATGATGGTGGGTACGGCGGCGCTTATTTTGGTCTTATCGGTTTTTAACGGGTTTGAAGATTTGGTTACATCGCTTTACAACACGTTTAACCCCGATATTAAAGTATTGCCGGCTGAGGGTAAAACTTTTGAGCCCGATAGTGCAACGTTGCTTGCCATTAGCGCCGTGCCGGGGGTTAAGGCAGTGGCTCAGGTTTTAGAAGAGAATGCTTTGCTGCGTTACAAAAACAAGGATTATATTACCCGATTAAAGGGGGTAAACGATGCCTATAAACAAGTTACGGCTATTGATACTGCCATAATTGAGGGAAGTTACCGCCTTACCTTAGAAGATGCCGATTGTGGTTTGCTTGGTTTGGGTGTGGTGGCTGCTTTGGGCATAAATCTTGATAACCAGTTTGCAAGGGTACAGGTGTTTATGCCCCGCCGTGAGGGTAAGGTTAGCACTTTTGCGGCAGAAAGGGCTTTTACCCAAGCAAGTTTTATTCCTACGGGTGTGTTTGCCATTCAGCAAGATTTTGACGCCAAATATGCCATTGTGCCTATTAGGTTTATGCGCAATTTACTGAGTTATGATACTGCCCTTAGCGGTTTAGAGATTGCCCTGGAACCCAATGCCAAACCCGAAACGGTGAAAAAAAATTTGAAAGCTGTTTTGGGCAACCAATTTATTGTGCAAGACAGATATGAGCAAGATGCCTTTTTATATAAGGTAATGAAAACCGAAAAGTGGGCAGTTTATTTTATCCTTACTTTTATACTCGTTATTTCTGCCTTTAACATCATTGGGTCGTTGTCTATGCTGGTTATTGAAAAAAAGCAGGATATAGGTATTTTAAAGGCTATGGGAGCTACAAAATCCTTTATTCGCAAAGTTTTTTTGATGGAAGGTATTTTACTTTCACTCATCGGGGCTACGGTGGGTGTGGTTTTGGCTGTAGCGGTTTGTTTGGCGCAGCAACATTTTAAGCTGATAAAATTGCAGGGAGCTTCATTTTTAATAGAAGCGTATCCGGTGAGTATGAGAACTGCCGATTTTGTTTTGGTGTTTATTACCGTGGTTGTTATTTCGGTATTGGCATCGGTTGTGCCTGCTCATAGAGCTGCCGAGCAAAGCCAATTGCTCAAAGAGGAGTAGTGTAGTTTTTTGTTCTCATGTTTTACCCCATCCCTATTATGTCGGTTCTTACCCTTGGATTTTCGCCTTGCCCCAACGATACTTTTTTGTTTGATGCGCTGGTAAATGGTAAAATTGATACCGGCGGGTTGCAGTTTAAACCCGTTATTGCCGATGTGGAAGAGCTAAACCGCCGCGCTTTTAACCATGATTTGCATATAACCAAACTCAGCTACCATGCCTTAGGGCATTTACTGCCCCATTACCAACTGCTCAATGCCGGCAGCGCGCTGGGTAATAACTGCGGACCGCTGCTTATAGCCCGAAAAAATTTGTTGCCCGATGAAATAACCCGTGCCAAAATTGCCATTCCGGGTGTTTATACTACGGCTAATTTTTTGCTCGGGTTGGCTTACCCAAAGGCAACTAACAAAATAACCCTGCTTTTTTCCGAAATAGAAGATGCCGTTTTGAGCGGCGTTGCCGATGCAGGGTTGCTTATACATGAAAACCGGTTTACCTACCAAAGTAGGGGACTGGTAAAAATTGCCGATTTGGGCGAGTTCTGGGAAACCCTTACCGGTTTACCCATTCCGCTGGGGGGCATTGCCATTAAGCGCACCCTGCCGGCTGAGGTAAAACAGGCGGTAAACCTCCTTGTTAAACAAAGTGTAGAGTACGCTTTTGCAAACCCAAACCAAGCTATGCCTTATGTGCGCCTTTATGCACAAGCTATGCACGAGGAGGTAATGCGCCAACATATAAACCTTTATGTAAATCACTTTTCGGTTTCGCTTGGGCAAATTGGGCAAGATGCAATTAACACCCTGTTTCAAAAAGCTCAACAACTGCATCTGATACCTCCTTTTGATGGCGCTGTATTGGTAGAAAATGCCAACTAAGCAAAATTATCGGGCATACATGATGTCTTGTTTTAGTTCGTCTAATCTTCTGGCTATCGGTTTAACGGGGTTATTATTTTGGGCAGCCTGCAAACAGCCGGCAAAAACTGCACAGTATCAGCCCAACTTGTGGGATATAATAGACACTACCTGCCCACAAGGTTACAATATCTTACAATTAGAAAAATGGGTGGGATTACCGGTGCAGGATACCGAATTTGCCCTGTTAGATACTTTTCTTGCCCAATTGGAAGGTGAAATTTTGCCAAAAACCAACTACACCGCAGAAGATGCGATAATAATACTGGAAACCATTAACCACCAAATAAAGGCAATGCGCTCCCAGCAGGTAAGTTATCACAGCGCTTTGTATTTGTGCCTTCGTTACGGGCTGTTTGATTGCGATATTAACAGCATTTTATTTGTTACCGCAGCCCAACATTTTAATTTACCCATTACGGCGGTAGTGATGCCTATTCATGTAGCCGTAAAATGGAACGGCGCAGATTACATAATTTATTACGAAACTACCCAAAACCGCATGGTGGAGCCCGATGAATACTTCAAAAAATATAAATTGCCCGATGATGCCGCGCTTTATCCCCCAAAAATGCTCTTTACACCCATTAACCAACAACAATGGGCTGCTATTTCCCTGTTTAATATAGGTAACACTTTTGCCGAAATGGGTTATCCTACAAACGCCCTGCAATACTACCGGTATGCACAAGACCTTGCTCCGCATTGGTTTAAGCCCGCTTATGCTATTGCCTTTGCCCACCAATTGTTACAGCAGCCCGATAGTACGGTTACCTATGCCCTAAAATCACTGCATTTATACCCAAACCAACCCGGCCTATATCCGGTTCTGGCTAAGGCTTATGAACAATTAGGCTGCACATCGGAGGCAAAAAACATATGCCAAGATGTCAATTTTCCCAAGACACCGCAAGAGTAACTACCTAACCTGCCAAAACCCCCTGCCCTCCTTTATCTTTTATTGGCAATTACCGTTTTTTACCCTACCTTAGCGCACTGTTACCAAAACCCCGTTTTTGTCAGTTGCCATGCCCTACCTTATTGCCGAATTTTCTGTTGCAAACTCCCATTTGGCTGAATTAGCCATAGCCCTGCTTGCCGAAATAGATTTTGATTCGTTTGAAGAAACAGCCAATTCCGTAAAAGCATACATAGAAACGGCTAAATATGACCCCGATGCCTTAACCGAATTAACCAACCAACTTGACCGGTTGGGCATAACCTTGTTATCGGTTACCCCCTTAGAAGAAAAAAACTGGAACGAAGAATGGGAAAAAAACTTTGAACCCATTACTGTTGATGACCAAATACTAGTACGCGCCCCGTTTCACCCAATAGACCCCACTTTACCGTTTGTTATTACCATTGAGCCCAAAATGGCTTTTGGCACCGGGCATCACGAAACCACTTGGCTCATGCTCCACAGGTTGTTGCAGTTAGAGGTATCGGGCAAAGCGGTGTTCGATTTTGGTTGCGGCACCGGCATTTTGGCTATCATGGCTGCTAAAAAAGGCGCTTCGCACGTAGTTGCCATAGATAACGATGAGTGGGCATACCATAGTGCCATAGAAAATGCACAGGTAAACCAAACTCCCAACCTGCAAATCCGATTGGGCGACCATACCGCTTTGCTGCCGCACGAATTGTTTCACCTCATTTTAGCCAACATAAACCGAAATGTTATTGTTGAAACCATACAAGCGCTTACCCAATTGCTTTTGCCAATGGGTAAACTGCTCCTTAGCGGCATTTTAATTGAAGACCAAGCCGCCATTTTACTGGCAGCTTCGCCATACAACTTGGCGCCCACTTACTACCAAACACGGGGCAACTGGGCTATTTTAGAACTGACCAAAGTGGATACTATGCTTTCCTAAAACCTGCTTTTGCCGCTAACCGGCAGCATAAAACGGGGCGGCATTTTTAGGTTTTTAACGGCATAAATCGCTCCGATGTAAAATACTTTTTGCTTTACCCCTAACGTTTTACCTTTTTCACTCGCAAATTGACCATTCGCCATTCTTATGATGAAAAAAACAATTCTACTTGCATTGTTCATTACTGCGGCCCTTGCGGCAGGTAACGCTACGCTTAGTTGGGCAAACCGACATTTTTATGCCGTTCCGGGCGATTTTAGCGCCGACCCCAACACATTTTTTACCCAACTTGCCGAAATGTTTGGGAAACTGAAAAGCTCCGATACCCAAACTACGGTAGAAACTTTTGTAGCCGGCGCTAAGGCAGGTAAACTTGCCACTTCCGATTTGCAAGAGGTAATTGCCCTGTGCAATCTGATGTCGGACAGAAAAATGCGCGTTACTCCTCATTACAACAACTATCTGAAAGCGCTCAACAGCATGATGGCTACCGCCAAAAACGGTAAATTTACCGATTGGCACAATATAGTTAAAGACCTGCTCCTGAAAGCCGAAAAAGCACAATACAATGACTGGCTCGCATTTATTGCCTTTTCCGATAACTTCTTTAAAGAAGACCTGCTCGACAAAACATCGGGTAAAAAATGGCAAATACAAACCGCCGATTACCGGTTTAACTACCAAAACCAAACCCCAACCGTTAGTTTTGAAGAGGCAAGTTTACTTTGTTCTACTGCCAAAGATACCATGTATATCATCAATACTAAGGGTGAGTATTTCCCCCTCCAAAACAAGTGGGAAGGAAAATCGGGCAGGGTAACATGGGAGCGCGCCGGTTTCGACCCCAATGAGGTGTATTGCGAAATTGCCGGTTATGCTATCGATTTGCAAAAAACAGAGTACAAAGTAGAAAACGCTACGCTATACAATAAAAAATACTTTAACCGACCACTTAAAGGGGTGTTGGAAGACATGATTTGGGGCAAGGTAAACGGCGAGTACATCTACCCTAAATTTACCTCCTACGAATTAGACATCGTAATGAAAAATTTTGCCCCACAAACCGAGTTTAGAGGCGGATTTGGTATGAGTGGCACCCAAGTGGTAGGTTACGGCACCGAAGGGCAGCGCGCCGTTCTTTCCTTTTATTCCAAAGATACAAAAAAAGAAGTACTAAGCGCCAAATCCACCTTTTTTGGGCTAAAAGAGGGTAAAGAAGTAGTGGCTACTAAGGCTGCCGTTTCGCTTTATTTTGCCGCCGATTCTATCTATCACCCCCAGCTAAATTTGCGCTATCTTATGAGTGGCGAACCAGAGCTGAGGTTAGTGCGTGATGGTAAAGCAAGTTCAAAAATTGCCTTTATGTCATCGTACCACCACATGGAAGCCAACCTTGATGCCATTTTCTGGAAAATTAACAAGCCCGTTGTAGATATGCAAATGGTTACTCAACTCAAAGATATACCCGTAATCTTTGAATCGTTTAACCTCTATGAACCCCAACGCCTCCAAAACTACCGAAAAGTTACCGATATTGACCCCGTAGCCGGATTATATGCCTTTTCAAACGGCGGTCAGTTTACCGTTTCTGCCAATGATTTTGCCAAATTCCTAAACCCAAGTTATACCGCACAAACCGTTTACGGCGTAATTTTTGACTTAGTGGCAGACGGGTTTATTTATTATGACCCCGATACCGATATGATTACCATCAGAGATAAAACCGATAACTATATCCGCGCCCGCAAAAAAGAAATTGACTACGACCGTATTTTGGTAGTGAGCAAAGGTTCAAAAGAAAATGCCCAATTAGACCTCGACTCTAAAGAACTACTCATTACCGGCGTTAATCAAGTTACCCTTAGCGACTCGCAGCAGGTAAAACTCTTTCCCCAAAACGGATTCCTCCGCGTTCACAAAGACCGAAATATGAGAATGGACGGAACCATTATTGCCGGTAGCGTGGACTTTGCAGGTAAAGATTTTGATTTTGACTACAACCCCTTCCTTATCAACCTTGATTCGGTTGACCAAATGAAAATTTACATCCTCGAAGATAACGATAAAGAAAAAAATAAACTCATTCCCGTAAGTACGCTCATTCGTTCGGTTTCGGGCACTCTTTTTATAGACGAAGCCAACAATAAATCGGGCTTAAAAAAGTATCCTTCATACCCCCGCTTCGAAAGTAAAGGCAACTCCTATTTATATTATGACGACAAAAGCCTTTACAACGGCGCTTACAAACGCGATATCTTCCACTTCAAATTAGACCCCTTTAAATTTACTGACTTAGACGAAATTACGCCCGATTTACTCACCTTTCCCGGCACTATGATTACCGGCGATATTTTTCCGCCTTTTAAACAAACTACCTCGCTCCAACCCGATAACTCGCTCGGTTTTGTAAATAAAACCGACGCAGGTGGTATGCTCACTTACAAACGAGGCAAGTTTTTTGGCACCTTAGATATGAGTAACAAAGGCTTAATAGGCAACGGAAGAGTAGAATACCTAAGTAGCACGCTTTTGTCAGAAAACTTTATTTTCCTTCCCGATAGCATGATGGCTGCTGCCGATTCTTTTTATATGGTGCGCAAAAAAGTAGGCGCAGCCGAGTTTCCAAGCGCCCACAATGGCAAGGTAAACGTGCGCTGGCGACCAAACGAACAAGGTATGTACGTTTACATGACCACCACCCCTTTTAGCATGTTTGAAGACAAAGTAACCCTTAAAGGCAGCTTACTGGTTACCGATTTAGGCTTGCGCGGTAAAGGTACCATCAACTGGCCCGATGCCGCCATGCGCGCCGATGCTTTTGCGTTTACATCGGGTACTTTTAAATCTGATTCTGCCGATGTGCAAATCAAAAACAAAGATGCCGCCCGCGTGTCGTTCAACTCCTACAACGTAAAAGCACGAGTAGATATGGACCAGTATCTTGGCGAGTTTTTGGCAAACGGCAACAGCATACCTATTGACCTGCCATTTAACCGCTTTAAAACTAATGCCAAAGAGTTTTACTGGCTAATGAAGGATAAACTCGTAAACCTGCGTATGCCCGAAGACCCAAAATTGAGCTACTTTGAATCTACCGACCCCAAACAAGACGGCTTGCGATTTCAGGCATCTGGCGGCGTGGTAAATTTGGCAGACAACACCGTTAAAGCCGATGGTATAGCCTACATAGAAATAGGCGATGCCCGCATAAGACCGCCCGATACCCAAGTGTTTATAGAACCCGATGCCAATATACGCACCCTCGAAAACGCCCTTATTGTTGCAGATAGTACCAATGAATACCACAAACTCTACAAGGCTACCGTTAAAATTAAAGGGCGTAACGAAATGGATGCCAACGGAGAATACCGCTACCGAGGTAAAGGGCTTAAACGCCAAGACCTGTTTTTTGAAAAAATTGTAACCCAAGCCGATGAAAAAGACCCTAAACGCTTTTATACCTACGGAACCACCAATATACCCGAAAATACCGAGTTTAAAATTAGCCCCAACATCAGCTACAAAGGTAGCGCTATCCTCGACTCGCGCGAGCCTTTCCTTGTTTTTGACGGATTTGCCAAAATAGAACTGAAAACCAAAGCCATCTTATCACAATGGTTCAACTTTCGCGATGTAATTAACCCCGATAGCATAAGTATAGACGTAAGCGCACCCATAGGCGAGTTTAAAGACAGTCTTACCTTTGGCATTTTGCAAGACATGGAACTGTTAGACCTTTACCCCACCTTCCTCACCAAAAAACGCACCTCGCTCGACCCCTACCTTTTCCGTGCCGGCGGCGAATTGGAATACAACGCCGATAAAAACATCTTCCGCGTAGCTGATAAAAACCGCCTCAGTGGTAAAGAATCGCAAGGAAACATCTTTACCCTAAAAGACAACACCGGCGAAGTAACCGCCGAAGGCAAGTACGATTTTGGGAAAGATTGGGGTATGACCCGACTTGACGTAGCCGGTATTTGCAACCACAAAGTAGGCGCTACCGGATTTGATTTTAAAGACCTACTCATAGGTTTTGACTTCTATTTTGATGACCTTTTGTTTACCAACATGGGCGATGCTATACGTTACTACAACTCCGGCGCACCCGAAGTGGACTACTCCAAAGAAAATTTTTACAACGCCGCCGTAGCAATGGTTGACAAAAAAGACCTCAGCGACCTTAAACGAATGATGAGTACCTACGGCTACCTATCAGAGCGCAAAAAAGGATTAGACCACAAACTGCTGCTTGCCAATGTGCAAATGACTTTTGATACAATAAGCCGCACTTTCATCAGCAATGGTAAATTGGGGTTAAGTTTTGCCGGCGATAAGTACGTAAACCGTATGGTTGACGGCTGGATAGAAATTGGGCTCCGACAAAGCGGTAACTACGTAAACCTTTACTTTGAAACCGCCCAAGACGAAAACAAAAACTACAAGTGGTATTTCTTTCACTACAAAAAAGGCATTTTACAAGCCCTCAGTTCCGACCCCGTTTTTAACGATGCCATCCTTGCCGCCAAAGACAAAAAACGGGTAAAAGAAAACAAAGCTACCGGCGAGGTTTACCAATACACCATTGCCCCAATGGAACGCCGCAACGTTTTTGTTTATACCCGCCGAGGCGAAGCCATTCCGGTTGAAACGCCTCCGCCACCGGCTCCCGATGCTCCGGCACCGGAAACCCCTAACCCCGATACACCCGCTCCCGATAATAACCAAGACGGCGGCAGTAACCCCGATAATAAAGAAGGAGACGGCGGTGGTAATTAACCCCGCTAAAATAATTCTTTGTTCATTTAGCTACTTGTTTTTAAAGTAATAACGCATCTGGTAGCAATGGCTTTTGCGTGCTGTGACGTTGCTTGGGGGAGTGATTACTTGTTTGTAATTCTTCCCCAAACAACAGTATCAGGCAATTTTCATCTTTGCCTTCTTCGGGGAATAATAGGTGGCTGTTGGGGTGGAGTGGGTTGGTAGGCTCTCAGTCCTTCATCGCCGGTTAAAATCTCTACACTACACCCCCATTCGGCATAATACTGGGCTACCTTAATAATGGCAGTATCTGCAATAGAAATGCCTTGTTCTGCCAATGATGCCCAGTTGTAGGCAAGTTCTAAAACATTTTCATCATTCCACAGTTCTGACTGTTCAGAAAAAGCAGCCCAAGGCTCTTGCTTGTGTACAGTACTAATTAAAATTTCACACAACTTATTTGCTTTTTCATACCGCAAATTTCCTCTTATATGGCTAATGAAGTTGCCTGTTTCTATAATGGCAGCTAAGGGTAACACCAAAGTAGATTGGTTATGTATTTCCTCAGTTATTTTTTGGTTTACCCTTGCATAATCCCAAACATCATCAGTTGTGCCGCAAGTTTCGTAATTTGGAACTTGGAGCCATACACAAAACATGCTGGTATCTAAAGTGACAACTTTTTTCATGGTTTATCTTAAAGACCAAGCACTTCTTCTAAAATACCCGATGTGGTTAAGTTGCCCACAGTTCCGCGCGACATTAGTTTGGGCAGTTGGGCAATATCTTCAAGCAGTTTTATTTGGCTTGCGCCCGTTTGTTTGTTCCGATACACTACTGAAATAACCGGAATCATTTCATTGCCCAGTGCATCTAAAAAAGCAGGGTTATGTGTAGTACACAACACATCAATACTGCGCCTGTTGCCTTCCTCTTTTAAAAACTGCACTAAAAGTTTTGCCCGCGAGGGGTGAAAACCATTATCTATTTCTTCTACTACCAACAAACTATGCTGGGGCATGGTGAGCATAGCAGTCATAATAGCCAAAAACCTTAACGTACCGTCCGACATGCCTCCGGCATCAACAATAAGTTGGTCTTGTTCAAACCATTTTTCTTTGCAATACAGCATGGCATCGGTTCTTAACAAGCCAACCGGTTCTGCCCATACTTGGTTTATTTCTTTTTCCGGTAATCTTTTCAGGTATTGGGTTAGGGTATTTTCAATTTCCTGTTTGCTTTCATTGTTTAAGGCAGCAAGTACGCCGGCCATATTAGAAGCATCGGGCAGCAAGCGGTCTGAAAACTTGGTATAACCGCGCATATTTGCCGGAATGGGGTCAAGAACAAAAATTCGGGATAATTGACGTATTGTTTCTTCTATACTTTGTTGAACTTCTTTTAGCAAAGGCAGCAATTTGCTTTGGCTCAAAACGCTGTATGCTCTTCGCAAATCTACTCGTTTATCGCGTCCTTGTGTGCTGGTATGAAAATAAGTAATTATTGCCGGTTGGTTTAGGTCGTAGTCGCCAGTATAAAACATTCTCTTATCGGTTTTTCTTTCTCCGCGTGCCGATTCGGTAATTCGGGTAAGCGATTCCGATTTCATCTCTATTTTTCCGTCTTCTACCAACCCGATTACAATGTTATAGCGGTAGTCTATATGTTCATCGGTATCAGATTGTATAAGCGCCGTTATTTCCGTTTCCGAAAAACCATAGGTTATTGCCCATTCATGCCCGCCGCGTATGCCTTTACTGTCCAAATCACCTCCCATAGCGGCGTTTAGTTCTTTGCCGGTGGTAATTTTTTGCAAAAAAAGTAAAGCATCTAATATATTTGACTTGCCACTGGCATTAGCGCCTATCAATATGGTGAGCGGGTCAATGTATAATTGACCATAAAGGAAACTTTTCCAATTTTTGAGGTGTAGTTCTTTTATCATATTAGAAAGTTAATGGCGGCAATTTTACAAGTAAGCGTTATCTGCGCCCAACTCAACAATGCTGCAAAGATAACTTACAAATGTAGAAAACCATTGTTCTACTTGCTTAAATTAGTGTTGTGCTGAAAATGTGGTAAAAAATTTAACGGGTTTATATGTTGGGTATGCAAAGAAAAGGGTAATATTGCAACTTGTTTACCTTAACCCAAAGCAATACTCCAAACCGCTTACATTTATTTGCTAAAAATCTGCATTTACAGGAGTGTGATTTTTTATCAAGTTACTAATTGCCTTAAATTTAATGACCTCCGACGTACAACTTCCTTTTGCGAAACAAATCCTATTCCCTGCAATTTGTGTTGTATGCCAGAAGCAACATCCCGATGGCGTTGCAAAATTATATATCCACAAAGGTGAGTTTGCATTATCAGAAGCCGCTTCAACATTACTTACCGGAAGCGCCTATACTACACAAAATGATCTAATTGTCTTTGACAATATACCTGCTTGTAACACATGTGCTAAACTCTTGCACACACAGCACAGGCGTTTAAAAATCATCACCTATATTTCTTGGCTACTAAGCGTTGTATTCATATTTGCTCTGCCGGTAACTATCGGGTGGAAAATAGCCGTATTCCTCTTTTTCTTCTTACTTCCGGTTATTATAGCAGTTGTTATGCCGCCGGCATTAGATATAACCTTTTCTAAGCATTCAGTTACCTTACATTTTGCCTTATCCGACGTGGCAAAAGCATTTGCCCTTGCCAACCAAGCTACCGTAAAATAAATAACCCCTCTAAAATCAATCTTTGTTTGTTTTTTTAGAAAAACATCAACTACCATGCAATACCCCCGTTTAATCATTCAATCCGCTAAAGCAGCATCCATACAACGGCAACACCCCTGGGTATTTTCGGGGGCAATACAAAAAATCATAGGCAAGCCCGAAGCCGGTGATGTGGTAGAGCTTTTTACCCCACAAGGCAACTACTTAGCCACCGCCCACTACCAACCCGATAGCAGCATTGCCGCCCGAATTTTATCGTTTACACAAACACCAATTGATGAGGTTTTTTGGGAACAGAAAATTGCAAGGGCACTCCAACTAAGGCAAGAAATGGGCATTGGCGCACAACCACATACCAATGCTTACAGGCTCATAAATGCCGAAGGCGATGGTATTCCCGGGTTAATTGCCGATGTGTATGGCAAAACCGTAGTGTTGCAAGCCCACCACTTAGGCATTTACCGCTGTTTGCCCCATATAACCCAAGCTATTACAAAGGTAATGGGCAACCGCATACAAGCCATTTACAATAAAAGCGCCGATACCCTGCACCACTCCCATCAAACCGATGTGCAAAACGATTACTTATGGGGTAATAACCCCCAAACCGGCGAAACCATTACCGAAAATGGCTGCCAGTTTTGGGTAGATTGGGTAAGCGGACAAAAAACCGGCTTCTTCCTAGACCAACGCGAAAACCGACTACAAGTGGCAGAATGGGCAAATGGTAAAAAAGTACTCAATGCCTTTTGTTATTCGGGCGGGTTTTCGGTTTATGCACTCAGAGCAGGCGCTAATTTGGTACATTCCATAGACAGCTCGGCAAAGGCAATAGAATGGACAGCAAAAAACATAGAGCTTAACCCTCATTTCAGAGGTACACACCAATCTTTTACCTCCGATGTAATGCCCTTTTTAGCCAATCCGCCCCATACTTATAACCTCATCATTTTAGACCCGCCTGCTTTTGCTAAAAATCTTAAAGCCCGACATCAGGCTGTACAAGGGTACAAACGACTCAATGCTCGCGCTTTATCGGTTATAGAAAAAGGAGGCATTTTGGTAACCTTCTCGTGTTCAAGCGTTATTGACCCGGCTTTGTTTTATGATACCATTAGGGCTGCGGCTATTGAATCGGGCAGAAATATAAGCCTCATTAAACGCCTCTGCCATCCGCCCGACCATCCGGTGAGCATTTACCACCCCGAAGGCGAGTATCTTAAAGGGATTTGTGTATATGTAGAATAGTTAAAAAGAATTATTTAGGCAAAGCCTTTATGCTTTTGCGCCTTGCCTCTTTTTGGGAGCAAGGCATAACTATTTCCCTATTTCAAAACCGGCAAAAACAACCCCAACCGGTAAAACTCTGCCGGATAACCGCTGTTTTTGGTGAAATTTTTACCTGCCGAAAATCGGAAAGAATATCCATCAGGTAAGGTAATTTTAAGATAACCACCTAAACTGCGGTATAGGTTTTGGGCTGGTTTATTGGTTAGGCGGGTAATGCCAAACTCCTCATAATGTATGCCTGCCGAAAAGCGTTCATGCAATACCGCGCCAACATATAACCAAGCCAGCAGGTAATCGGTTGTTACCGGACCCCGTTTGCGCATTGCCTTGTAATAAGCCACATAAAGCTCGGTTTCTAATTTGCCTTTGTTGTAAAATGCCGCCAAATTAGGCACCAAACCTTCGGCAATAACCCCTTCCGTACCACCCGATAAGAGTTTTCCGTGTGTAAGCCCAACAGAGGGGTTCAATAATAAATTTTTTGTGGGATTAAAACTAAGCCCTGCGCCTGTTTCCAAAAACCAATCGGTGCCGGTGGGGAGTGCATTGGCAAAGGAGGGATTGGTCCAAAAGATGCCGTAAAAACTCATGCTGAGATGAGAACTTATCCCAAAACTCCCTGTAACAATAGGATAGAACCCAAAAACGGCATCGTGCGGAATGGTAAGCGCAAGGGTGGGTTCGGGCAGAGAGGATTGGGAAATAAGGGGTTGTGCAGCGGACAAAATTAAAATTTGCAAAAACAACAGGTAAAGCAGTAAAGTACGCATAAGGATAGATTTGAAAATATCGGCAAAATTGCCGCCTGCAAAGTACCTGTTTTTTTACAGAAAATGATTTGTTCGCTTTGTATTTTCTGTTTTTGTTAGTTTTGGACTCTGATGCGTTTTCTGTTGTTGCCTTAAGCCACTTTCTCCAAAAACAAATAGCCCTTCCAATTTGGCAATTGCCATAAAGGAAAGGCTATTTACCCTGCATAACGCTGCAAAGAGTACTTACAATAAACTTACCGCAATCGTTGATAATCGCGCGGGTCAAAAGCCTGCCTCACCCCCTCGCCAATAAAGGTAACAGTGGTAAGGGTAAGAAATATAATAACCAATGGCGTAACAATGAGCCATGGTTTTTCAATGTTTTGTGAGCCTTGCTGTATCAGTTCTCCCCAACTGGGGGTAGGAACGGGTAAACCAAAGCCCAAAAAATCGAGTGAAACAAGAGCAGAGATATTACCAATTACCGAAAATGGGGCAAAAGTAATTACCGCCGTAAAGGCATTGGGTAAAATATGGCTAAACATAATTTTGAAATCGGTTTGTCCCATAGCTAACGCTGCCGACACATAATCGCGGTTTTTTTCGCGCAAAAACTCACCGCGCACGTAGTAGGTTATCCCTATCCACCCGCCAAATACTACCAGCATAATTACTAACAACATGAAAGAAGGCTCTAAAAACTTAACCAAAATAATCATCATAAACAAGAACGGAATAAGGCTGAATACCTCTATTAACCTTAGCCCGAAAATGTCTATTCTGCCTCCATAATAACCTAAAATGCCGCCAATGAATATGCCCAAAATATAAGAAAGCAGCGTAACCATAATGGCAAACGAAATAGATATTTGAAAACCATAAGCCACCCTTGCCAAAATATCTCTGCCTTGGGCATCGGTGCCTAAAATATGCAGATTATCGGGAGCGGTGGGTGGGTTGCCGGTTAGTTCATCAAGTGGTGTTTCCAAGGGTCCAAAAGGGTGAAGCGGCATCATTACCCAGTTGCCTTTACCTTCGGCGGCAAATTTTTGTTTTAACTTTCTAAAAGAGGGTGGGCTGCTGCTTTCCTCACCAAACTCAGTGGCGCTGTAATAGCGGGGTTTGGGCGATATAGGTTCTAACCAGTTGCTAACAGCCGGAAAAAAGTACTGCCCATTGTATTTAACCACCAATGCCTGATTGTTAATAAACAATGGATTAAAAAAAGAGATAAAGTACAATATGCCCAAAACAATAAGCGAGTAATATGCCCGCTTTATTTTTTTGAAATTGCGTACCCGCCGCTCAAAAACCGATTCTGACTTGCGTTCGCCTTCGGGTTTATTTTTTTTCCACCACATATTGCTATTATTGCTTTTTAAATGAGTTTCACTAAGGTTGCTTGTTTGCAACACCGAGTTTTACAAAAAATGAGTTAGACAGGAAATTGCAAAAGCAGGTTAATCAAATTTTATGCGCGGGTCTATTAACACATAAAGCAAATCAGACAGTAAGTTGCCTACCAGCAAGATGATAATGCTGATAACCAAAAAACCAAGAAAAACAGGGTAATCTACATTTACCACCGATTTAAACGATAACAGCCCGATGCCGTCTATGTTAAACACCAATTCAATAAGGTACGAACCGGCAAGGAAAATGCCTATTACGTGCCCCAAGCCGGTAGCAATGGGTATGAGTGAGTTGCGAACAGCATGTTTAAAAATAACTGTTTTTTCGTCGAGCCCTTTGGCAAAAGCAGTGCGCACATAATCCTGACTCAGGTTTTCTAACAAGGAGTTTTTCATGAGCAGGGTTAGGGTGGCAAAAGCGCCTATCATATAACAAATAACCGGCAGAGCCGTATGGTGCAATTGGTCTAAAATTTTACCCAACATGGTCAGTTGTTCCCAATCGGGCGACCTGAAACCTCCCAGCGGAAACCATTTCAAATATCGTCCGCTGGCAAAAAAAGACAACAACAATACACCCAAAGCATAACCGGGTGTAGCATAACCCGCAAAAATGAGAGCGCTGCTGCCAAAGTCAAAAGGCGTATTGTGCCTTACGGCTTTTAATATGCCCAATGGAATACAAACCAAATAAGAAAGTAAGAACCCAATGATGCCAAAATAGGCAGATATGTATAAGCGTTCGGCAATTAGTTCTAATACAGGGCGGTTGTAAATATAAGAACGCCCGAAATCGCCGGTAAAAATGCCGCTAAATGCTGTTTGCACAATTCGGTACTTATCATCTTTGGTTTCTTTTAATTTCCATTCTTTGCCGGCATACCAATCGGTTATTTCTGTGCAGGAGGGCAGTTCGGCGTAGTCGTCCGAAAATTTAAAATCTGAGCCTACGGCGCTTTTCATCACCACTACATCATTGCCTTGTTTTTCCATTTTTACCCACCGTTGTATGGCATATACCCTGCCATCTTTTTTTACATAACGCAGGTCTTCGCGGAAACACTCGCCAAGGGGTTTTACCTCGCTTTTGGTTTCGCGGGGGTAAAAACCCAACCATATCAGGTATCGGGTCAAAAATGGCTTATCCAAACCGTATTGACGGCGCAGTTGCTCTATTACTTCGGGGCTAAGTTTGTTTTTTTGCACCATTTGCCCGCCGCCGCCGCCTTCGCTTGCTTTTGCTTCCATTTGCATAATTGCCCGCTCAAGCGGTCCTCCGGGAACAAGGTTTAATATGGCAAACACCAAAAACGTTGCCCCAAAAAAGGTGGGGAACATGAGCAATAAACGCTTTAAAATGTATTTGAACATGGTGGTTGGTAGATAGTAGTGAAAAGTGAAGAGTGAAAAGTGAAAAATTGGGAGAAAGTGAAGAGAGAGTGGGTAGTGAGTATTCAGTAGTCTGTACTAAGAAATATCAACCAATTTGCGCCTTTGTGTTTTTGCGAGAAACAAAATCGGGCGTGTAGTCGTAATTCTTAACTCATCACTTTTCAGAGTACAGACGCACGGCCGTGCGTCTGTACATTTTTCACTCTTCACTTTTCGTTTTCCCCTTTTAATTATTTGCCTTTGGTTTTCCAGAAATCAATTTCAGCCGGCGCTTTTCCCATTTTCAGGCTTTTGTCTTTTTTAGCAACCTCTACTTGTTTAGCCAATTCGGGTTCTTCCCACCACAGCGAGAACACATCGCCAAAATCACCGGCGTAAGATAGGGCATTTTCGGGCATACCAAATTTATTCCAGTACAACAACCGAAGGGTATATGGTGAAACCCAGCCCCAAACCCAGTGTTTTTTTGCTACGGCAATGCCATCTATTTCCTGTACAAATTTTACGCGTTCTTTGGTGTCGTAGCTTTTATCGTATAGGTCGCAAAGTTCGTCTATGCGCGGGTCGGCAATACCGGTTATATTGGTATTGTTGGGTACTTTGGCAAATTTTGAGTGCATGCTGCTCTCCGGGTTAGGAAAAAACAAGCCGGTATAGTTCTGAAAAGCAATGGTATATTCTTTACCCTGCACTTTTTTGAAACGCTCGTTGGGGTCAACGTTATTAAACTTTAACTCTATGCCTACATCGGCTAATGACTGCTGATAAGGCACAAAAATGCGTTCAAGCGATTTGTCCGACATCATTTCAATGGTAAACGGTTTACCATTTTTAGACAACCATTTTTCGCCCGGTTTTTTAGTGTAACCGGCTTCTTTTAACAAGGCAAGCGCTTTGGTAGGGTTGTACTCCGGTTTGGGGTTATTGGGGTTGGCATAGGGAGTGCCGTAATAAAACGAGTTAATGCGCACGTATTCGTTAAAGAACAGTTTTTGGTTTAGCTCTTCAAAATTAAACAGCAAGCCAAGAGCTTCGCGCACTTTAACATCGTCGAAAGGTGGTTTGGCGGTATTCAAGGCAAAACCCGATGTGCCTTTGGGGCTGTTGTTGTAAATTTTTTGTCGGGCAATTACGCCGCGTGCAATATCGGGTATTTTAGCTTCGGTGAGTTCTTCTGCCCACCATTGGGCGCGGGGCGCTATATACCAATCCACTTCGCCGGCAAGAAGTTTGTCTTTCATTAGTTCATCGGTGCGCACTACTACAAAGGTGATGCGGTCAAAATTATTTAACCCTATGTTGCTATCGTAGTTTTCTGCCCAGTAGTTGGGGCGGCGTTTAAGGGTAAGGCGCTCGCCTTGTCGGGTATTTTCTTTGTCTAATTCATAAGGTCCGGTACCGGGCATAAAATCAAACTGATACTTGGTTATATAACCTGCGCCGTTGGTTTTAGCAAGGTGCGAAGCGGGGTAAATTTTGGTAGATACAGCAAAGTACAAGAAACTGCGCCAGTTTTCTTTTTTACAGTTTATTTTTACAATATACTTGCTTTCGGCAACGGGTTCTTCAAAGGTTTCGGCGTAGAGGCTGTTGGTAAAGGGGTCTTTGAGTCCTTCGTCTATCAATAATTTATAGGTAGCAATTATATCGGCAGCGGTAACGGCTTGTCCATCGCTCCATCGGGCATTAGGGTCGATGCGAAACCAGTAAGATTTTTTATCTTCAGATATTTTCCAGTGGGTAGCCAAAGCAGGATAGTAATCTAAGGTTTCGGCATCAAAACCCAGCAGCGGTTCAAAAATCATTCCGTTGATAAGACTAACGGTTTGGATATTGGCATTTTCACCTACATCGCAAAAAGTAGCCGGATATTCCTGAATTGCCATAGAAAAAGAGCCGCCTTTTTTAGCCTTGGGGCTGCCGGGCGATTTGTGGGTAGTACTGGTAACAAACCCGAGCGAGTCGGCAAGTTTACTAAATCCGTTTCCGCCCTGTTCGGCGGGCACGTTGGGGTCGGCGCCATCTTCGGTAATCGCTTTTTTAGTGTCGGTAACGGTTAGTTTTTGCTCGCCGCTGTTGTCGGGGGCACAACTTTGCAACAGACCAAGGGTAAAAACAAACAAGAGCAGGTAAATTATACCCGACTTAGAGGTAGCTTTATTCATGTTGTTTTATAATTGAAAAGGTTTGTGTTTAGTACGGGGGTAAAGATAAACAGTTTATTTGGTTTGTTGCCCCAAAAGTAGGTAAATGCCGCAAAAGTTGTGCGGGAAAAATGTTTTCTGGTTGCAAAAAATGGCTTTTACCGCCTTTGAAAAATATCTTTACAAACCGGTTGTTGTAAGTAATCAAGTGGCTGCTGTTTGCCACTGGGCACGTATGACAGGTTTACTAATGCGATAGTTTGGTTACATCAGGCTTCTTCTGTTTCGGCGCTTGGGGTAGGCACATCGGTAAATTTGTAGCCAACGCCTCTAATGGAGTGAAAGTACTGCGGATTTTTGGGGTCGTCTTCAAAATGTTTTCTGAAAGCGAGGATAAAATTATCGATAGTGCGCGTAGATGGATACACATCATAACCCCATACCGATTGCAGAATTTGAGACCGCGAAACCACTTCGTTTTTGCGTGCAATGAGCAGTTTGAGCAGTTTAATTTCTTTTTTGGTAAGGTTTATTTCGTTGTTGCCTTTTATGGCTTTGTAGGTAATAAAATCTATTTCGTTATCGCCAAATTTGTAAGATACCAATGGCGATGCGTTTTTATCGCCCTTTGCACTATGCCTTACCATTACCTTTACCCTCAGCAGCAGTTCTTCCAATACAAAGGGTTTGGTTAGGTAATCATCTGCTCCTTTTTTCAAGCCGAGTATGCGGTCTTGTGGCTGGTCTTTGGCGGTTAAAAACAGTACCGGCATTTCGGTATCCTCCAATCGAATTTGCTCACATACGGCAAGCCCGTCCACTTCGGGCATCATAATGTCTAATATCGCCATGTCGAAACGCTGTTTTTTAAAGGCTGTAAGGGCAGCCATACCGTTATCTACGGCTACTACCTCATAACCTTCTGCCTCTAAGTTTATTTTGAGCGATTCTTGTAGGGTTTCTTCGTCTTCGGCTAAGAGTATTCTAAAATTCATGTGGTTTGTTTTTGAGGTTAATAAATGAAGGATTGGTTGGTTTATTTGTGCTGTTAAAATTGAATAAATTTGGTTGGGCAGACGGAATGTTTACACAAAACACCGGTTTTGCCCTCTGTAAGTAGGTACGCGGTTAATAATTTTACCATCGGAAACGAGCAGCAGTTGGGTAAAGCGTTCGCATAATTCACCGGCTTTGGCATGTCTGAAAAAGGCAGGGTCGCCCGGTGTAAGGCGTTCCATACCTTTATAAATGAAAGGGGTTTGCACTTCGCCGGCTCCTTCATTGGGTATAAGTTGAGCGCCTGCGGGCAAGTAAGGTTTGGGTAATTTATCTGTTCCGGCAGAACCGGAGGCAATGTAACCGCCACCCAAACAGGTGTAAATATGCGGTTGAGGCTGTCGGGTAATTTCTATGGCAAAGGCTGCGGCAGGTTCATGTTTAAAGGCAGCATAATTATCAAATAAAGCGGGCGAGTAAAAAGCTGAACCTACTGTTATTTCTGTAACAACATCTTCGTGTACGGTGGTTTCTAAACTGCCTGTGCCGCCGCCATTAACTAATGTAAGCTGTATGCCCATAGCGGTTAGGGTTTGTACTACTGCTGCCCGCCGTTTTGCTATTTCGGCAACCGATTGTTTTTTAAGTGTTTTTACCAATGCATTTTTTACTGTAGCTCCGCTAACGGCATCGCCCACCCCGGCTATTTGTGCTTCGTAGCCCATAATGCCGGTTATGGCAAGGTGGGCAGTGCCTAAAAACGGACTTACCAATTTTTTTACCTCCTCTGCTTGGTGCAACGATGAACGGTAAACCCCAAAATATAACCCGGGAAAAACCGACGACATATCTATATCTAAACAAACAGGCAGCCTGGTGCCGGTTTTTTGGGCTATTTCGGCATATCGGGATAGGTGAGCGGCAGCATCTGCCATTAAGGTGATGTTAATGCCTTGTTTTACCGCCTCACAAACTTGTGCTATTTCGGCAGAATTGCAGGTAGGATAACCTACCAAAAGGTTATCAAACCCCTGATTTGCCAAAAATAAAGCCTCCGAAGCGGTGTAAGGCATTATGCCCGAATAGGGCGCACCATAGTCTAAAATGTGCTTAATAAGATGCACACATCTGATAGACTTTGACGCTATGCGAATGGGTTTATTGCCTGCCCGAAGTTTAACCTGTTCTATATTTTGATTAAACAAATCCATATCAACAAAGGCAAACGGCATGGGTTCGCCTTTAAATACCGATTTGTAATACTGATAGGTGCGCGGATAAGGAACCATTAGCGGTATAAGGTGGTAAATTTAAAAAAGTAGGAGATATAAACAGGGAGCAAATCAGGTAGTTAGGGGGGGCAACTCGGGTTGATAGGATTTTACAGTGTCGATAAAACATTTAACCCCGTCGAGCGGTGTATCGGGATAAACCCCATGCCCTAAGTTTACAATATGCCCGATGGGTCCAAATTCGGCTAACATTTGTTTGGTTTCCTTTTCAATGACCGTTTTATCTGCAAACAAAACGCAGGGGTCTAAATTGCCTTGCAGGGCAACCTTGTTGCCGGTAACCTGCCGGGCATAGCGGCGGTCAATAGTCCAATCGAGCCCTACTACATTGCAAGGAATACGGGCAATGTCTTGCAGCGCAAAAACAGCGCCTTTGGCAAAAACCGTAACCGGCGTTTGTCCCATAGCTGCACATATTTGGCTAATGTAGGGAAGGGCAAATTGCCGGTATTGTTGCGGACTTAGGATGCCGGCCCATGTATCAAAAATTTGTACCAAATCAGCGCCGGCTTGTATCTGCGCTTTCAGGTAGTGTATGGTGCTTTGGGTAATTTTGTGCAACAGCCGGTGGGCAAGCTGGGGCTGTGCATACAGCATACTTTTAGCATGGGTAAAGGTTTTTGAGCCGCTGCCCTCTACCATGTAGGCAAAAATTGTCCAAGGTGCGCCGGCAAAACCAATAAGCGGAATTTTTTGGTGCAATTCTCTTTTCACCAATTTTATTGCCTCAATAGTATAACCTACTCCCGATTCATCGGCAATGCGCAGTTGGTCAATATCGGCGGCAGATGTTATTACCTTCGGGAAAACCGGACCTTTGTTTTTTTCCATTTCGTATGGCAATCCCATAGCTTCGGGAATAACCAAAATATCCGAAAAAATAATGGCAGCATCTACGCCTAATTCATCTACGGGCTGAAGGGTTACCTCACAGGCTATTTCGGGCGTTTTTACCATGGTAATAAAATTGCCCACTTGCTCACTCAGTTTTCGGTACTGGGGCAGTATTCTACCCGCCTGACGCATCAACCATACCGGTTTGCGCTCTGCAACTTCTCCTCTTGCTACTCTTAACAGTAAATCGTTTTCCAATTTTTATCCTTTTTTCGTTCAAAGTTAGTGTTTTCTGCTTTTTCGTGGTTCTTTCTACACCCTTTTATTGCGTCATGGTTTTGTAAAACAAATAAATCTCTATATTTATCCTCCTTATAGCTTGACTATATTGTGCAAGGTTTAAGGGCTTAGGCCAGTTTATCTTCTTTTAGGTTGACATGCCGTATTGAATGATGAAGACTGAATGGTTAATGTGAGTGGGTGGTTCAAACCAATACAAGCGCTCGCCGACAAATTGACATATTTAGGGTAGTTGAAATAATCGGGCTGACCAAATGTCAGGTTGTTGCATTCAGTTTCTGACAATAAATAGGCAGTATTGCCAAAATAGCGTAAAAAACAGCCCGTTTTCCGGTTGGCACAATGATTGAATGATAAAAGGGAAAGAAAAATTTAACCTACTATAAAATTCAATCCCAACATGAAAAAAGTTATCGGTATTGACTTAGGCACAACCAACTCCTGCGTAGCAGTAATGGAAGGAAGCGAGCCGGTGGTAATAGCCAACAGCGAAGGAAAGCGCACTACCCCGTCTATTGTTGCCTTTTTACAAAACGGCGAGCGCAGAGTGGGCGATTCGGCTAAGCGACAAGCTATTACTAACCCTAAAAATACCATTGCCTCTATTAAAAGATTTGTTGGCTGCCGGTACGACGAAGTGAATACCGAAGCCGGCAGAGTTGCCTACAAAGTGGTGCGCGGCGATAATGGTTTAATAAAAGTGGATATTGACGGACGACATTATACCCCGCAGGAAATTTCGGCTATGGTTTTGCAAAAAATGAAAAAAACTGCCGAAGATTATTTGGGTTATGAAGTTACCGAAGCCGTTATAACCGTTCCGGCTTATTTTAACGACTCGCAACGTCAGGCTACCAAAGAGGCAGGCGAAATTGCCGGTTTAAAGGTTTTACGCATTATTAACGAGCCTACTGCCGCCGCCCTTGCTTATGGTTTAGACAAGCGCCATAAAGATCAAAAAATTGCCGTTTATGACCTTGGCGGCGGAACGTTTGACATTTCTATTCTTGACCTTGGTGATGGGGTGTTTGAGGTAAAATCTACCAACGGCGATACCCACCTTGGCGGCGACGATTTTGACCAGCGCATTATGGAGTGGCTGGCAAGCGAGTTTAAAGCCGAAGAAAACATAGACCTGCGCAAAGACCCTATGGCTTTACAACGCCTTAAAGAAGCTGCCGAAAAAGCTAAAATTGAACTTTCGGGAAGCAGCGAAACCGAAATAAACCTGCCCTATATTACCGCCATTGACGGAGTGCCTAAGCACTTGGTGCGCAAACTTACCCGCGCCAAATTTGAGCAAATGGTTGACGACCTTGTAGAGCGCACTATAGGACCGTGCAGAGAAGCCCTGCGCGATGCCGGTTATACTGCTGCCGATATTGACGAGGTTATTTTGGTGGGCGGTTCTACCCGTATTCCCAAAATACAGGAAGTGGTGGAGAAATTTTTTGGCAAAAAACCCAACCGTGGCGTAAACCCCGATGAGGTGGTTGCCGTAGGCGCTGCCATACAAGGCGGTGTGCTTAGTGGGGAGGTAAAAGATGTACTGCTGCTTGACGTTACGCCCTTATCAGTAGGTATTGAAACCTTGGGTGGCGTATTTACCAAACTCATAGAATCTAATACCACCATTCCAACCAAAAAATCGGAAGTATTTTCTACCGCTGCCGATAACCAGCCATCTGTAGAAATCCATATCTTGCAAGGCGAGCGTTCTATGGCTAAAGATAACCGTACCATCGGGCGTTTTGTGTTAGACGGTATTCCGCCTGCTATGCGGGGCGTTCCCCAAATTGAGGTTACTTTTGATATTGATGCTAACGGTATTTTGAGCGTATCGGCAAAAGACAAAGGCACCGGTAAACAGCAAAGTATTCGTATAGAAGCTTCTACCGGCTTATCAAAAGACGAAATTGAACGCATGAAAAACGATGCCAAAGCTAATGAAGCCGCCGACCTTGCCGCCAAAGAAAAAGTGGAAAAACTGAATCAGGCAGATGCACTTATTTTCCATACCGAAAAACAATTGAAAGAATTTGGCGACAAATTGTCTGCCGGAAACAAAGCTAACATTGAGAGCGCCCTTGCCCAACTGAAAAGCGCACAAAGCGCCCAAGATGTTCATGCTATTGAGCAGGCTACTAACGCTCTTAATAACGCATGGCAAGCCGCCTCGCAAGAAATGTATCAGGCACAGCAAGAAGCCGGCGGTAACACCGGCGCTAACGGCAATGCCGGTAACGGTACCGAAGGTGTGCAAGATGTGGAATACGAAGAAGTGGATACAAAAAAATAAGTTCTTGCATCGTTCCTAAATTCCCGATGAACAAAAAAACAGCCGATTGCCCAAAGCAACCGGCTGTTTTTTGTTTTGAAACCTATTGAAACACATAAAAAGACGCGAGGTTGGAATTAGGGGCTTGCTCAAAAGCTTAGAGGAAATGGCTTTAAGCAGGATAGATTTGTATATTATGGTACGCTGCACCTTGTTAATAGGGCATTTAACAGGTTGCTACCTATATTACGGTGCGCTGCACCTTTACAAAACCCCAAAAGCGCATTTTAGGGGGGGAGTAAAATACAAGGGGCAGCGCCCCTAATTCTTGGTAGAACAGTAACAAACCATACTATTTTAAGGTGCAGCGCACCGTAATCTTGGTAGCACAGATGCGTACCTTAGTTTATTATCAGGTGCAGCGCACCGTAATTTGCTGCCCATTTTAACAAGTGCATCTAAACCTTATGTAGATTTTACCCCCCTATCGGGCGTTTATTTTAATTCCAACCTCGCCTTAATTTAGCCTCTAAATCCCGAAATCATAAGCCATTGGCTCCAAAAATCTGTGCAAATCAGCCGCATCCGTGTTATCTGTGTACTACTTGCTGCGGGTTTTAAGGCAGGACAATGCAAACCTTGTGCGAGCTTTACCCACATCGGGCGTTCATTTTAATTCCAACCTCATGTTAAAAAAGCTACCCCGAAAAAGAGAAATTGTAGCGGGCATCGGTAAAAAAAGCCAGCATACGGTCTTTTTCAGACACAAGCATATCTTTTTCGGGCAATTGCCAGTTAATGTTTAACAGGGGGTCGTTAAAAACTATGCCGGCTTCGTGTTTTTGGCTGTAATAATTATCGCATTTGTAAACAAACTCGGCAGTGGGGCTCAGTACCGAGTAACCATGTGCAAACCCTCTTGGTATGAGCAGTTGTTTTTTGTTTTGGTCTGATAGTAAAATACCAAACCACTTGCCAAAAGTGGGTGAGCCGCCTCGCAAATCTACCGCCACATCAAATACCAAACCCTGCGTTACACGCACTAATTTAGCCTGCTCAAAGGGTTCTAACTGGTAATGCAAACCCCGCACAACGCCATACTTAGAAAAAGCCTGATTATCTTGAACAAAATCATAAAACAAGCCATGTTTTTCGAGCAATCTGCGGTTGTAACTTTCAAAAAAATACCCGCGCTCATCGGTATATACACGAGGGTTTAGTACCAACAAACCGGCAATACCGGTAGGTTCAATAAACGGAAGCGGGTTGTGAAACATGAGGGGCAAACTTGTTTTGGGCTGCAAAATACAGAACTTTGCGCTACATTTAGCTGAAGGCGTACAAAATTAGTTTACTGCAAGGGTGAATCCTCAAGTGCAGAAGCATGGTGCAATATGGGGTAAGGTTAATCCTTGTATTTGCTTTACTTCTGCCCTTTCATCATGGCGGCAAGTTGGTCCCACATATCGGGCGAAAGAGCTTCCAAATAGCTGAACTCGCCGGCGCCTTTCAGCCACTCGCCGCCATCAATGGTAACCACTTCTCCGTTTACAAACGCCGAAAAATCGGAAACAAGGTAAGCGGCAAGGTTAGCTAATTCCTGATGTTCGCCCACTCTGCCCACGGGCACTTTGGCATTGGGGTTAAATTGTTGGCGCAGCGGTTCGGGAAACAGCCTATCCCATGCCCCCGGTGTAGGAAACGGACCCGGGGCTATGGCATTACATCGGATACCATATTTACCCCACTCCACAGCCAGCGAGCGGGTTAGCGCCAATACCCCTGCTTTGCCACAGGCAGAAGGCACCACATAACCCGAACCCGTCCATGCATAAGTAGTAACAATGCTGAGTATATTGCCCGGCTGTTGGTGGGCAATCCAGTGTTTGCCTGCTGCCAACGAAAAATAGTAGCTACCTTTCAGTACAATATCTACCACCGTATCAAAAGCGCGGTGCGACAGCCTTTCGGTAGGGCTGATAAAATTGCCTGCGGCATTGTTTACCAATACATCAAACTTGCCGTAAGTAGCCAATGTTTGTTCTATAACGGCTTCTACCTGCTCGTACTGCCGCACATCGCAGGCAAGGGGCAGCACCTCGCCGCCGGTTTCGGCGCGCAGTTCTTGTGCAGTTTCTTCTAATACGGGCAATTTTCGGCTGGTAATCACCGTTTTAGCGCCCAATTGCATAAAATATCGGGTCATAGACCTGCCCAAGCCGGTGCCGCCTCCGGTTATGATGATTACTTTGCCTGCCAAGGCGTTATCGCGCAGCATGGGTTCTGAAAAAGAGGACATAATACTACTGTTTAGTAAACAATGGGATAATGGTAGTAAAAAGCCGCCAAAAGTAGGTAATTTACCCGAATGAAAGGCTGCCGAGTATATAAAATTGTGTGCTGTTTTGGTTTTTGGTAAAACAAAACAGGCTACATGCAACCTTTGTGGGGTACATGTAGCCTGTAAAAATTATACTACCAATAACTGTTTACACAGCCTTATCGTCTTTGGTTTCTTCGGCAGGAGGAGCAGAAGGCGCAACTTCATCAGCAGCCGGCGTTTCTTTTTTGGCAGTAAGGTCTTGTACTTTTTCTTTTGCTTTTGATGCCAAATCTTCAACTGTATCTTTTGCTTTTTCAACAGCATCTTCCACTTTTTCTAAAATACCGCCTACTTTTTCGTTCTGCTTCAGTTCGGCATACTTGCTTTCAACGGTTTCTTTAACCTTACCCACCGTTTCTTCAACAGAACCCTTTGCCTTTTCTAAAAATGACTCGCCTTTACCCAGCGCTTCATTCACTTTTTCGTTCTGTTTCAGTTCGGCATATTTGCCTTCTACAGTATCAACTACCTTTTCAAAAGTATCTTCTACTGTATCTTTTGCTTTTTCAAAGGCATTTTCTACCTTGTCTAAAATACCGCCTACTTTTTCGTTCTGTTTCAGTTCGGCATACTTGTCTTCAACGGTATCTTTCACTTTTTCAACAGTATCCTCTACTTTTTCCAAAATACCGCCAATGGCTTCGTTCTTTTTAAGGTCTTCATATTTGTCTTCAACAAAATCTTCAACCTTGTCTTTTAAGTCTTTCAATTTGCTAAACAAACTACCTTCGGTCTTTTTTTCTTCTTGTTGGGGTTCGTTTTCGTTGAGCAGGGGATTTTCGTTTTCAGTCATGATTCTGTGTTTTTGATTTGGGTTAAAAATTGATGAGGTAAATGGGTTACACTATTATAAACAAACCATTTCCGATAAATGCTCAAAAAAGCGCCTAAAATGCACAAAAAATTATGCGGGCAGTTTATTTTTTGGTTTTACCATCGGGTGCAGGCGGGTTTTCGGGTGGCGGAAGTTGGGTAAAACCGGTTTTTGATTTGGGGTTGGCAAGGTAAACGCTTTGCTCGTGTGCATTGAGGATAATGTGTTGCTTGTCGTTTTCTGAAAGGGTAATAATGCCTGCGCGGTCGTTCAGTTTATCTTCGCCAATATATACAATGCCATTTCGGTTATCGTCGTACAGTTTAATGGCAGCGCCCTCCTCATTGCTTCTAAACTGGAGTATATTGCCGCCCTGCCGGTTATTGAGCTGCATAAGCGCCCCCTCGCCCTTTACCTCCGAACCCAAGGTAAGCAGCCGCTTGCCATCATTATTATACAAAGCAATTTCGGCAGCCGTTTCGCGAGATTCCATGACCAAAATAGTTTTACCTGCTGCATTTACCAATTCAAATTTTTCGGCTTTTACCACCGGCTCCACATTAACCGGCGAGTTTTGGTAAGCGCCCAATACCATTATAACAATACCCGCCATCAGAAAGCGGTTCAGCCAAAGCTGGTTGCGGAGTTGTTTTTCTAATTTTGCCAAACGGTTTTCCATAGTAATGAATGGGTTATTTATGAATAAAACCCCTAAACGTTTAAAGGGTGGGCATTATTGGGTAAACGGCAAAAATGTGCCGCTGTAACCAAATAGGTGATAAATTTATTTTGTACGTTAATTGTAAATCTGAAATTTTTCAGAAATTTTTTATTTTTTCAAAATTTTTCAGTTTTTTCAGTGCGTGGTGCGGTAACTTTGCAGCGTTGCGGTACGGCAAAAAACTTTTCTTTTTTTGTGTGGAGTGGGGAATGTTTTGTATAATTGCGGCGGCGGAACGGGATATGGAAAGAAGAGGCGAATGCTTTGTTACTAACCTAAACCTATAAGGGTTACGAAAACCTTATAGGTTTGAAAACAAAGCCGGAGCAGTACCTCACTCAAAATTTTAAACAAGCCATGACACCTACCCTAAACATAGAAAACATAAAAGCCTATTTAAGCACACAACCCATTCTAAGGGCATGGCTTTTTGGGTCTTATGCTACCGGAACAGCAGATGAAAACAGCGATGTGGATATTTTGGTGGAATTCGACTACAACCAACATATCGGGTTGCGTTATTTTGATGTGCTTTGGGATATGGAAAAATTGTTGCAAAAAAAAGTGGACTTAGTCCCGATAGAAGGTTTATCTGAGTTCATTCGTACTACTGTGGAACAGCAAAAAGTGTTACTGTATGAGAGGTAACAAGCCCGGAGATAAACTTCGTTTACAACATATTTTACAAGCGCTGACCAATCTTGAAGATTGGTTACAAAACAAACACTATGAAGAATTTGCAAAAAATATCATTCTGCTTAATGCCGTATGCCGACAGTTGGAAATTATTGGAGAAGCAGCAAACAACTTATATAGTGCAATGCGAACCCAATATAGCGAAATACCTTGGGCAAAAATTGTAGCATTGCGAAACTTGCTTATTCATGAGTACTTTGGCGTAATTCCAAGCATGTTGTGGCAAATTATCCAAAAAGACCTGCCTCCTTTTAAAGAACAAATCAACAAAATGCTTGAGAATTTTGCCTAAAAAATACCTTTTTCTGCGTTCTCATAGTAAAGTTTTATTAACAAGCAACAGTAAAAGCATCGCACAACGCCAATAACTTTGCAAAAATTTAGTTAGAAACAAAAAAAAAACACGCTATAAACTACTTGGTTTGGTAAACATTTTGTATAATTGCCCCGGAAAATAACTACTACCACTATGCACAGCATTACTTTTACCTGCGAAACTATCACACCCATGTTTTTGAGTGGGGCGGATGGCACTACGCCCGAACTTCGCGCGCCGTCTATAAAAGGGGCTATGCGTTTTTGGTGGCGGGCTATGAATGGGCATTTGGGGATAGAAGACGAGAAAGATAAAGATGGTAAGGTAGTAAAAAAAGGGTTGCGAACAAGAGAGGGTGAATTGTTTGGCGCAACCGACCGAAAAAGCAGTTTCTCCATACAAATTGTTTCTACCAAACCATTAGAAAGCCAGCCACAAGCCGTACTGCCCCATAAAGATAGAAGTTTCTCTAAAATGGCATTCAAATCTCACCAATCTTTTCAGGTTATTATTCGTTGCAAAGACCAAGCCACACAACAAATTTTGCAACACCTATTCCCCTTGTGTTGTGTATTAGGCGGCTTTGGTGGGCGAATGCGCCGTGGCTTTGGTAGCATTCGCATCACCAACGAAAAACACTACCCCGCTACCTTAAATGCCATTTGCGAACATATTGAAGCCCTTGTTCCCCAAAAATTTCAACTGCGCAACAACGAAATTGTGTATTTAGCCCAACAAAAGCCGCCCTATCCGTACATAGAAAGCATTAGCATAGGACGAGCCGATGCACAACTGACCAAAAAAATAGGACAAGCCACACATGATGTAAATAGTAAGCGTGGAAGAGATTATGGTGTAAGCGTTGGGTCGGCTAATCCTCGCTTTGCTTCGCCCGTATATGTAAGTGCCATACAAACTGCCAAAGGCATACAGCCCATTATTACTGTCTTGCATCATGTTGGCAACCCCAAAAGTTATACACTCCATACCCGTCAAATCAACGAAATTCAACAGCAACTTAAACAAGCAATTACAGAGTGAAATATAACCTACAACTTTCAAAGCTGCGCCTTAAAGGTTTCAGGGGCTTTGAACAAGCCATAGAATTAAGATTCGACCCACGTTTAACAGTATTAATTGGCGATAACGCATCGGGAAAAACCACAATTTTAGATGCCATTGCTATTGGATTGATGTATCTACGCCACCAAATAACGGGCGGAAAAATGTATAATTTTCCTGCGCCATTAGACCCCGTAAAAAAGAAAAATTACGATGTAAATAACAACAGCGAGGAATTAGAATGTGCCCTTGAAATTCGGATAAATGCTCGCCGCCAAACAGAATACGACTCAATAGAATATGAAGAAAGCGAAATAACAGAGGCAGGTTTTGTACTGCGCGCTACGGGCGATAAAAGCACTAATGTAGAAAAATTTTACCTACCCCAAAACAATACAGAAACAATTGAACCCGATAATGCCACAAAAGAGGAAATCCTTCCCGATTTTGCTCTGCACCTGTACAATAAATACCTAAAAGGAGAACTGAAAAACTTGCCCGTACTGGTATATTACGGTTGCAATAGCATCAATACCGATACCGAAAAAACAACCATAGATGGTATGGCAAGGATTACAGACTTAGCTATTACCGATACTTACAAAAATGCCTTAGAGTCGCGCGAATTTAGGTTTGAACAAGTACTGCTGCTCTTAGACCGCCGCCAAAAAAGCATGTTCCAAGACCGCCGGCAAAACGACCGCTTTATAGATGCCTTGCAAACCGCCATTGCCATTATGTTAAATGACACTGAAACCGAAAACAAAGGCGCTACTTATGGTAATTTGCGGATTCAATACGGCTCACTATTTGACGAGGTACTGATTGATAAAATAACCAATGGTAAAACATCAATACTCTACTTAAACCAACTGTCTTCGGGCGAAAAGTTCCTATTGGGCATGGTTGCCGATTTGGTGCGCCGCCTTTTTTTGGCAAATACAGAAGGTGATTTGCTGCAAGGTAAAGGCATTGTATTGATAGATGAGGTAGATTTGCATTTGCACCCTAAGTGGCAGCAAAAAGTTATTGATAAATTGATGGAAATTTTCCCGGAGGTGCAGTTTGTGGTTACTACGCATAGCGCCATGGTTTTGAGTTCCGAAAAAACGAGACCCCAATTTACATACTTATTAACAGAGAACAAAGCAGTATCGATAGAAGATTTGGGGGTGTTTATAAATGGCGTAGAACCCAATAGAATTTTGCAATATGTTATGTCAGTGCCATTGCGAAACATTGAAACACAACAAGCAATTAATACCATAACACAGTCATTGAAAAATAAAACGTTTGACACCGAGGAAATTACCAAACTAATCGTACAATTAACTCAAAAGTTAGGCAAACAAGATCCTTTCATTATGCTATTGCAGTATGAACTATTATTGCTCAAACGAAAAAAACAAGCAGTCATACAATGAGATATATTGATAAATCTACCCGATGTATAGTTTTTGACGATTTTCTTGCTCAATATGGACAAAGATTACACGGAGACTGGGAGAAATTAAAGAAAATTACTGAAAAACCCAAAAATGGTGAGCGGATTGCCGTTGGTCGCAATGCATACATAAATCTTTTTGCCCATTTGCACAACGAACAAAAGGGCTTATGTGTTTACTGCGAGCAAGAAATACCCGCAAAAACAACAGAAAACGATGCTTCACAAGGACGCGCACACATAGAACACGTACAAACGCAAAAAGAGCTAAAAGCACAAAATAAAAGAACGTTAGTGTTTGAGCAAAGCAATTTGGCACTTTCCTGCAATGGTTTTGATTGTACAGTTGAAGAAATTGAAGACAATATGCCGATAAAAGAGTTTTGCGCTCACTTCAAAGATGGCAATTACAACCCAACACAGCTTGATGATAATTTGTTTTTAAACCCTTTATGGGAAATAAACATAGAAGCCTATTTCGATTACGAATTACAAGAGGAATATAAACAGGTTGTCATTGTACCAAATACTGAATGTACTACCAAACAACAACAAAAGGCAGATTTTACTATCAAGTTTCTGGGTTTGCAACATCCAACGCTTTGTGAAATGCGATATACAACCTATTGGATTTTGATGAATCGTTTACAAAATGGTATTGACATAACCAACGAACTATCAGACGAGTATAATTTATTACCCGCTTTTTATTCCATGCTCAAAATTAAATTTCTATAACAGTAACTTTCTCCTCCCCGCCCTACCCTCCCGTTCAATCATACAACACTACACCAACAAGAATAAAAACCCAACACACAAACAACTTTTAAAAATTTAGTTAGAAACAAAAAAACACGCTATTAACTACTTGGTTTGGTAAACATTTTGTATAATTGCCCTGGAAAATAACAACAACCATTATGCACAGCATTACTTTTACCTGCGAAACAATAACGCCCATGTTTTTGAGTGGGGCAGGCACTACGCCCGAACTTCGCGCGCCGTCTATAAAAGGGGCTATGCGTTTTTGGTGGCGGGCTATGAATGGGCATTTGGCTAATGCTCAAAATGGGGGTATTTCCAATCTTTTGAAAGAAGATGAAAGACTTTTTGGAGGAGTGAATGAGGGAGGGAAAAAGAGCAGTGTGATGGTAAGAGTTTATGATAGACAAGAAAAATTTATTAATGGCAAAATGCTACAGACTTATGCTGATCATTTTGTTACTGTTAGTAAGAGCGGAAAATATCAAAACAATTATGAAAAAGAGGGATTAGCCTATTTATATTACGTTTTGCTCAATCAAAAATTAAAAGGTTTAGAAGGCTATGATGTGGAAACCACTTTTAAAGTTTCACTTGAAAGTAAATCAGTTGAGGATTTAAGAAAAGGAATTGCCGCTTTTTGGCTTTTTATTCATTTAGGAGGACTTGGTTCAAGAGCAAGGCGGGGGGCTGGTAGTACCCAAGTCACCGGATTATCTGACGAAAATGATTGTTTATTAAACGAAGAGAAAAAATCTACTATCTCATTCTTTCCTCACGAAGCGAGAAGTATTTTTTCATATTACTCAAAAAACTACAAAAGTTGTATCAAAATTCTGAAAAAACCAAATACGCCTAATAATTACTCAAAAGATGACGATAATTACAGCACTTTAACAAGTAATGAAATTTATATCGGTAATACTCCATTTAATAATTGGATAGAAGCATTAAATGACATCGGTAAAGAAATGAAGCAAACAAGAAAACGATATGAAAAAGAAGAAAATCGTCAGTATAAATTAGCTGACTTACCAATGAAAGCAGTATGGGGGCTACCAATACAAATTCAGAAAGCACCAAATTTTGAAGGCTATTATGTTGATTTATTAAATTCTCAAAGACGAGCCTCACCTTTAATTGTTTCAGTTGTTAGGATTAAGAAAAACGACGGTTTCCAATATCATTGGATATTAACCTATTTAGATGGAGAGTTTGCGGAAGCGGGAAATAATGTAGTAGTTAGAAATAGTGAAAAACAAATTCATTTGGATAGAAATAGAGATGAGTTCTCTTGGGAAGTAGGTAGCGGGGAAAATTATGATGATTATGAATTGATATCAACATTTCTTGACAAACTATCTAAAACAAGAATAACCCTATGAAACACCTATTCCTTTTCACCATCGGACCAGTACAGTCTTTTATTGCGCAGGCAAGGAAGACGCAGGATTTGTATGCGGGTAGTCGGATATTGTCCGAACTTTGCAAGACAGGTATAAGAAAAGCTCAATCGTATCAGGCAGAGATTATTTTTCCGTATATAGACGCTGATTTCAACAACACCAAATCATTACCTAATCGTTTTTTGGCAATAGTACCAAAACACGAAACAATGTCTTTTGCTAAGATAGGCGAAGCCATAGAAAAAGCAGTACGCGAAAAATGGGAATTTGATGCCGACAATATTTTAGCTAAACTATTATCAGAGGGCAAAATAAAGGATATTAGCACCATTAAAAACGATTTTGATGCCCAAATTGCTGATCATTTAGAAATTTATTGGATATTTGAGCCAATTACTGATAACTATTCAATTGCTTACGAGCGCACCGAAAAGCTATTAGGATCGGTAAAAAACGTACGCTATTTTAATCAGCAAATAGAACAAGGGCGCAAATGTAACTTAGACGGTGTAAATAATGCTTTATTTTTTGGTAAAGGCTCGACCGTTAGTAATGTAACATCTACTACAATCGCTACCGGACTAAATGAAAATGAGGGTTTAAGTGGAGTTAGTCTGATGAAACGCTTTTTTGAAATGGAGTCATTCCCATCAATTGCGGGTATAGCAACTATGGACGCTATATTTACAGCTTTTAAGTTTGATGTAGCACTGCCTGAAATAATACAATACAAAAAAGCTGTAAATGAACTATGCAACGGCAATTTTGATGAGCAATTTTTGTACGAGGAGAACTTGACGCCCAAGTACATAATCAAAAACGGGTACTTAAAACATAAAATAAATAGAAAAGGGAAAACAAAAGAACAAATAGATATCGAAAAGAATGAAGCAGCCAATCAGGTTTTAGAAGAACTAAAAAAATCTTACGAATCTTTAATCAATGCTATAAAACCTTCAAACATCAAATTTGGTAAATACTATGCCATTATACATTTTGATGGCGACCAAATGGGTAAATTGTTGTCGGGTAAATTGCTGAAAGATAGAGAAAGTGTAGATTTGCAAAAATTCCAAAATCGACTTTCGCAGCTATTGCGCGAGTTTGCAAAATGGGCAAGCGAAAAATACTTGCTTGCTCCCAAAGGAAAAGCAGTATATGCTGGTGGCGACGACTTTCTGGGTTTTGTTAATTTGCGTTATCTGTTTGAGGTAATGGAAGAACTACACTGCAATTTTGATTGCAAAGTAAACAAAAAGCTACAAGAACAATACCCGTTGGAAAAGGACGGCGAAAACTATAATTTTAGTTTTTCGGCGGGCATAGCTATCGCTCACTACAAAGAGCCACTCAACTTGGTATTATCTAAAGCTCGCGAAGCAGAAAAAGCAGCTAAAGACAAAAGCAAAGGCGACCGCAATACTTTTTGTATTATTGCCTCCAAACATTCGGGCGAAAATCACCAAACCTATTTCAAATGGCAGTACAACGAATTGGGCTATGTTACTACAATAGCCAACCAATTACTACAATATCGCCTCAACGACCAATTGTCTTCTAAGTTTTTTAGAGTTTTGGGTATGGAAATGAGACGGTTTATGGAAGGTACAGCATCTCATCACTTTAACCCAATTATTGAAACCGAATTAAAACGGTTAATGCTGAGGGCAAAATCTGATAAAATTACAAAATCGATAGTTATTAATTTAGCAGAACAAGTTTTTCGGCTTTTTGAACTTAGGGGAAATTTAAATAACTTATTGCAATTACTTTTTATCGTGGACTTTATAGCACGTGAACTAAAATTTTCAGAACAATTGGAAACCGCCGAGATAGTATGACCTACTTATTAAAACTTCAAGCAGTAGATACCCTTTTTTTTAGAGATGGCAAGCCATTCTCGATGGGTGATGATACCTTTGCAACGGGTATATTTCCGCCACCTCCCTCCGTGTTTCACGGAGCATTGCGTAGCGCGTTTTTGGCAGACAATTTACATCTGTTATCTAATGCATCAACAGAGACAGCAAGCATTGAAATTACAGGTATTTTTTACCTAAAAGAAGAAAACGATAATAGACTGTACAATAAAAATGAAGCAAACAACCTAACTCCTCTGTTACCAGTCCCACTGGATTTAGTAAGATATGAAGAAGATACAGAGAAGAGTTTCGCTGCCGAAAAGTTGAATAAAGCAGTATTATCTAATGCTCAGGTAAGTTCAATAGCAGATCATTGTGATGAAGTGGAACAGTTAGAACAACCAGAAGGCTACTTAAGTATTGAGGAGTTGAACAACTATTTACAACTTGATGATACGACATATTCTCTTACAGACAACCTAATAAATATAGAACGCAAAATTGGGAATGCACTGAATAATGAACGAAAAAGCACCGAAGAAGGACATTTATACCGTGTTAATATGTCGCGACTAGAAAAAGAAAACCAACGTTTTTCTTTTTTATTACAAACCAATTTTTTCCCTACTTCAAAATGGCTACGATTAGGGGCAGAAGGTAAAACTGTAGTCTGTACCGACGAAACAGAAAAAACGCTTCCTTTGAGACAGGGGGGAGAAGAACAAAATGAAAAACCCTTATTGTCAATAGACATCAAAACGCCATTAGTAGAAGAGAGTGATGATGTATACTTTAAAATCTACTTTGCAACACCTTTTGTTCAAACTACTGATAAAAAAAAATGCTGGTTACCAGATTTTGATAGTTATAATGCTGATACTCATATTGCTGTATGGAAAGGAATTAAAATGCAACTAATAACAGCTTTTGTTGGAAAGCCATTACCTATAGGCGGTTTTGATTTGGCTACTAAAAAACCTAAAAAAATGTATCGGGCAATTCCGGCAGGTAGCGTTTACTATTTTAAACTAATTAACAATACAGATAAATCCAAACTACTCATCAATTTTCACAAACAAAGTTTATGTAGAGATTCAGCTTTTAAAAAGCAAGGATTTGGCATTGCATACATAGGCAACTTAAATTCAAATTTTATTACCAATGAATAATACTGAAAAACCGCTAATAATCATTTCAACGGTAGGCACTTCTTTATTTACAAACTACATGCAAGATTCTAATGACTCCAAATTTCAAAAATTTTGGGACAAAGATCTTGTTTGGTGTGATTATAATGACAAAAAAAATGAACCCAATAAGGATAATGGGCGAAAAATTTTTGAAGAAGAAATTTGGAAAAAAATTCAAGAGCAACAACAAAAAACAGAATCTTTTGCCGACAAAATTGGTAAATGGATAATAAAAAAAGGATGCGAAACATCAGCTGAACTAAAATCTATCACACAAATAGTAGGCTCTGATGAAAAATCTAAGGTAATTGTTCACTTACTCACTACATCCTCTTTTGATGGACATTTATGCGGGTGGATTTTGAAAAAAGAACTTAAGAATCAAGGATATATACACGTTCATTTGAAGCGCATTGAGGGTCTAACTATAGACAGCGGAACTAATTTTCAAACAACAGCCCTCAACGAACTGGCTAAATATGTCAATGAATATGCAAATGATAATACCATCCTCAATATTACAGGTGGCTATAAAGCATTAATTCCCTTTATGACCATCATAGGGCAAATTAAAGGCTTTCAACTTAAGTATATCTACGAAGATAGCAATGACTTGATTCCAGTGGGGAATTTGCCGATTAACTTTGATTGGGAAATTGCACAAGCGACTACTCAATATTTAAAAATCTCTACCGCAAAGAAAGATGAACCAGATAATTCAGAAATACTAACCCAAGAACCTAAAATCATCGAGTTGCTAAAAACAAATGGGATTGCTCATCAAAACACAGAGCTGGTATGGAAAGTAAGCGGCTTGGGGACTTTTTTGGTTAATTACATTAAGGATAAATCAGAAGTTGCTAAAGGCACCTTGGGGTTATTTTTAGAGTACAAATTCTATGAGTACATTTATGAAACAGAAGATTTGTATTACGCAAAACCTAAAAAATTAGATTTAGAGTATTTTGTAAACGAAAATACATACAAAATATTTGACATGAAAGATATGAGATTGCAATATCCCAATCATGTTACCGAAGAAAATACTCACAGCGAAATAAATCGTCGTCCAAAAGATATAGACCCCGATTTAGAAACAATGGAAGAAATAGATTTTGTCTTAGAACTTAGAAAGGATAGTACGAAAAAAGTAGTTTGCGAAATCAAATCGTATGACAAACTTGGAAAAGTAAGTAATCAATTAAAGAAAGATATAATGGCATATCACAAAAAGTTTGCTTGCTATCCCGATGAATTAGCAGTGTTATTCTATAAGGTTAAGTTTGTTATCGAAAGCGACACTGACTTTAGTACAGATAGAGGTCTAAATCAAAAGATACAATCCATCAATAATGAGCTTTGTTCCTTTTTTAAAGATAAAAATATTTGCCCGATTCCTTTACGGATAATGGGTACACACGTAAATTTAACGAACTCTTTTAAAGTTGATTATAAGACGTTATTGCGTAAACATCTTAATCCACAGTGGGTTTTTAATGAGCCACCCCAAACCACATCCTAAATTGAACTTATTACATAACCAATACAGCAAAAACAATAGCATGTTCAAAATAGCAAACCCCCTTTTTATTCAATGCCTTACTCCTACACATGTAGGTAGTGGAAGTGATTTAGGCATAGTAGATTTGCCCATACAGCGTGAAGGGCATACCAATTACCCCAAATTCGAAGCATCTTCGCTAAAAGGAGCTTTGCGCCAACGGTTTGAGGAAAAATACAGCTCAAATGACAATGAGAACAAAGAAAAAATACACCTTACTTTTGGTTATGACCCACAAGGCGAATGCAAAAAATTTAAAGATGCTTATGAAGCTAAATATGCCAAAGAATACTCTGGTGCGTTAGGCTTTACCGATGCTCGCTTGTTGTTTTTTCCTATCAAAAGCATGAAAGGTGTTTATGCTTTAGTAACAAGTGTGGGCATACTCGAAAAATTTGTTGCCGAATTAGAACTAAGCACCTTAGAAACTGCTATGCAAGAAGATTTAACCAGTCTTGATGCTGAAGTGCAAAAAATGGATTTAAAACCCGGTGAATGTTATTCAGTTGAGGGTAAATGCATTACAGAAGGCGATAAAACAAGCATCATTTTAGAAGAATACGCTTTTGTTGTTAAAAGCAGTGCAGACAACCCCAACTTAGTTAAAATATCTAATAGTATCAAAAAAATATCGGATTTTGAAATAAGCAAGCATCTTGTCGTACTACACGACGATGATTTTCGCGATTTTGTAGAACTTTCTACTGAGGTTATTACGCGTATTAAAATAAAAAACAGCACAGGAGTGGTTGAAGGTGGTGCTTTATTTACCGAAGAATATTTGCCTTCTGAAACCATCTTATACAGTTTGGTGTTGGCAAGTCCAGTATTTCAGGAAAAAACGGCTAAATTTAAAACTTTCGAAGAAAATAGAAATGAAATCGAAAAAGAGTTTAAAACAGAGACTGATGTTATGGACTTTTTTACGAATAGCTTAACAAAAGCTAATAACATCTTGCAAATAGGTAATAATACAACATTAGGAAAGGGCATCGTAAAAATTTATTTACCTCAAAATGAAGATTGGTCATGTCAACAATAAAAAATCGTGAAAACGAACTTGCTACTTTAGCTTATAAGTTTGCCGAACAAGGTAAAAAAGCATACATCGCTAAAAAAGGTACATCACCCGAAGACGACTGCAAAATTGATGGCATTTTGTATAGAGATGAAAAGTACAAATCTTATGTCAAAAAACTGCCTGCCATGATTCAAAACAATGGCTTGGGAGCTACATTTGCTTTTATACTCTCTAAAAAAGCAGCCAGCAATAAGCCTAAAAATGCCTACGACCTTATTTATCAGCAAATTAGTGAGTATCTGAAGGATGATTTAGGCAGTACCGATTTAGCTAAACATGTCATTGCCCAAAATTCACAAGAATATCGCATACTTACTAAAAAGGTGCTAAGTTTGGTAGCATGGCTAAAACGCTTTGCCGATGGACTAATTGATGATGAACCCGAACAAAATACCACAAACGAAGAAGGAGGTGATGATGAATAACTTGTTCAATATAAAAAACACAGCACTTCCCAAAGATGTGCGCCTATTGCTTAATTTGGGGCAAGTAGATAACTTCTCTTTAAAACTATTTAAGTGTGCAAATTTTTTTAACAAAGATAAACCAGAAGATTCTGTTGATATTTCTACTTTGATAGAAAGCAAAAAGGTGATTAAGCCAGCATTTTATGTCAAAAAGTACAAAACTGGAAAAAAATTCGATGAACAAGAATGGTATTTAAATGTCACTATTCATGATTTTAATACAGATGACTTGAAATATTGTCAATTTCAAACCAAATTATCCGTAGAGGGTTTATGCTCTAAACACGAAGCAATACCATTAACAACCGATTGGCGTTTAGCTATCGGCATAGGCAATGCATCAGTTTTTGAAAATGGCATTACATTGCACCACATCTATGGTTTTCCGTATTTGCCAGCAAGTAGCATAAAAGGTATTACTAATCATTATGCACACGATATGCTTAAAGATGAAAATGAAAATGAAAAATTGGGTGGTAATAAAGTAACAAAGAAAGATTACAATGATATTTTCGGTACAGAAAAAAATGAGGGTAAAATCATTTTTTTTGATGCATATCCCCAAGAGTTAGCAAATAATTCAGTACAACCTGACATAATGAATAATCATTATCAGGACTACTACACAGAGGGAAAAGCTCCTGCAGATTGGTTATCCCCCAATCCTGTGCTTTTCTTAACTTTAAAAGATGTTGCTTTTACTTTCTATATAGGCATAAAAAAAGATGCGGATGCACAATTACTGGAAAAAACTAAGTCTTGGCTTGAATCCGCCCTAAAAGAAAAAGGCATCGGCGCAAAAACCGCCGTAGGCTACGGTTACATAAAATAACGGCTATGCAATCCTACATCACCCAGCTCCTCCACGACCTTAAAGCCGCGCAAAACAACCTGCCGCCGCCAAAAGACTATGCCTTGCTCTACCCAAACCACCCCGCTGCCCACCCTAAATACGAAGGAGACTTAGACTATATTATAGAGTGGGAAATGGGCGATGCGCAGCCAATGGAGGAGCTGTTTGGTATATCGCCAAATGCGCTGCCGCCTGTTGAGCAGTTAACCAACGAACAAGCCGAAAGCCTTTGCCATGCCATTCTGGAACTTTGGCAGGCATTTAATATACTTGCCGATTTCCCCGATGATGTACCCGCTAAATTGTTGTACCGCGCATTTCGCAACTACTGGATAGAACACCCGGTAAGTTATACATCAGCAGGGCGCTTGCACTTAGAGTTTTGCCATTATATCCCCGAACAATGTCCGTGGGGTTTGGAGTATTGTACCTGCAAAGATTTGATAGCGGAATGGGAAAAACACCCTGTGCAAATGACACCGGAACAGGAGGAGCATTGGAAAAAGGGGCTACAGCCCAACGGCGCATGGATTAACCCCGATTTATTAGATGAAAACGGCAACTTTGACCCCAATAAATTGCAATCTTTTGGCGATGATGATGATGAACCCGACTCGCTGCCGTTTTAAACTGTTGTTGCTTTGGTTTAATCTCTGCGCCAAGAAAAAATTTGCTAACCACATAGGCAGACCAAAACCCTCCATCAGCTAAGGCTACTGGAAAGAATCCTAAACTCACTTTTATTGTAGCGTACTCTACCAATTGCTCGCTTAGTTGAATTTTTAAACTCTATGCAAACTCTCTACCATAATATCCGCCTCACTATATTAGAGGCAAGGCAAAAAGTAATTACCACAGTCAATGTGGCAATGCTGGAAGCCTATTGGCAGATAGGACGTTACATTGTAGAAGATGAGCAGCAAGGAAAAAGTAGAGCCGAGTATGGAAAACAACAACTGCAACAGTTGGCGCTCAAGCTCAAAGAGGAGTTTGGCGGTGGCTTTGACCGGAGCAATTTGCTAAGAATGAAGAACTTTTATCTTCTTTTTCCAATTCGTGACGCACTGCGTCACGAATTAAGTTGGACGCACTATCGTTGCCTACTCAACGTAGAAAACCCAAAAGCAAGGGAGTTTTATATGCAAGAAACCATTGCTTGTGGTTGGAGTACAAGGGTTTTAGACCGGCAAATTAAATCGCTTTATTATGAGCGCTTGCTTTCTTCTCAAAACCGAGACGCAGTAAGCGCAGAAATGCAGGAAAAAACCGGAGGTTTACAGCCCGATGAATTTTTAAAAGACCCCTATGTTTTGGAATTTCTACAAATCAAAGACAACAAAACTTATTTGGAAAGCGAGTTAGAGCAGGCTTTGATTGACAAACTCAATGAGTTTTTGTTAGAGTTGGGTAAAGGTTTTGCCTTTGTTGGCAGGCAAAAACGCATCAGCACCGAAAGCAAGCATTTTTACCTTGACTTGGTTTTTTACAACTACATACTAAAATGTTTTGTACTTATAGACCTCAAAGTAGGTGAACTCACGCATCAAGACATCGGGCAGATGGATATGTATGTGCGCCTGTATGAGGATAAATACAAAAATGCAGATGATAACCCCACAATTGGTCTAATCCTTTGCACACATAAAGACCAAACAATTGTGAAGTATTCAGTTTTAACCGAAAATAAGCAGTTATTTGCGTCAAAGTATATTTTATGTTTGCCTACTGAAGCGGAGTTAATTGCCGAATTGGAACGCGAAAAACGCTTAATTGAAAACGAATTTAAAAATCCAAAACTATAAAACTAAGGTACAAACCTGCCAGCCCATTTTATTGCAATGCCATCTACCAACCCCAACTAACCTACAGTACGCACGGGAAAGGTGTGCCTACCCCCCTTTAAGATAACGAGTTGTGTGCAAGCGTTCTATATACTGGTTGAACTTTAAAGTTAGGAAAAATGTTTTTGGGTTAGTTAAAAAATTTAAAGGGAATTGAAATGCTTCCTTAAACACACCGGCTGAAGAGATAGATGAAAGTTGGTGGAAAAATTCTGTTTCTTGAACACTTAAAGTACTACCCATGCCCCCAACCCGAAACGTCCTTATCACCTTTTTGGGCAACAACAAATACCTGAAATGCCGGTATCGGTTTCCCGATAAAACATCTGAGGTAGTGCGGTTTGTGCAGGAAGCAATTTGCGCAAATTTGTGTGCCAACTGGAGCGCCCATGATTGCATTTATATTTTTATGACCGAAGGCGAAAGAGGGTCAAGGGTTACTAACTGGGAGGGCGCTAATTACAAAGATGACCCCACTGACCAAGAAGGACTTGGAGCTAAATTGCAAAAGTTAAACCTTTGTTGTCAAGTGGTGGATAAAACCATTCCCGAAGGGTTTACCGATAAAGACAACCAACTCATTTTCAGCAATATCTACGATGTTTTAACCAACGGCGACCACGTGCATTTAGATATTACCAATGCCTTTCGGTCTATACCCATGTTTGGTTCGGTATTGGTAAATTATGCTTCTTTTTTGCTGAACGATGTGGTTATTGATTCGGTCATGTATGGCGCTTTTGAAGCATTGGGTTCTGCTTTTGCTATTCAGCAACAGTATCCTAATCCGGCAGACCGCATAGCGCCCATTCTTTACCTAACCGAAATGGTCAGGTTGCAGGAGTGGACAATAGCTGCTAACGATTTTATTTATCACGGCAATACCCGGCAACTTGCCAAATTATCCGAAAGGCAAGGGTTTAGCAACTTATCGGCTATTTTGGCAAACATAGGCGGCGCTTTTTCTACCGTTAGAGGAGCAGAATTAGAAAATGCCCAACTATTCAGCAATTTGGTTGCCGAGTTGAATAACATTGAAAATCGGGTAGAGAGTGAAGCCATGAAACGCGTATTGGGCAAACTGCAACAGGAGTTGAGCAAATTTACTCAGCCCAATGTGGTAAATGGTTTTTATGCGGCAGAGTGGTGCTTAAACCATAACCTTATCCAGCAAGGCATTACCTTGTTGCAGGAAACCATTATCAGTTATATTTGCACCCAAACAGGCTACAATAAGCAGGTGTATCAAGCCAATAGGAAACTGATTGCCGATGCCATGAATTGCTACCCTTTACCCGAAAATAGGTGGCTAAATGTTAACCCTGCCATAATCAAAACCATTCATGCCCACCCTTCTTTCATAGGGTTACAGCCTGCCTACAATGCCTTAAAGGCGTATAGAAACGACATCAATCATGGCGGCGCTGAAATAGGTGCTCGCAAGTATCGGTTATTTGAGTCAAAATTACGGCAGAGTTTAAATAGCGTAAAAGCATTTTTGAATATAGTATAATACCTTTTATTTGTTATTTTCTTATAGTTTAATATACCCCCCATGCTCCTAAACCTCTCCAATCACCCCTCCGCCAACTGGAGCCAAGAACAAATAGATGCCACCTGCCGGCAGTATGGCAGTGTGCAGGATATGCCCTTTCCGCAAATACCCCCTACTTGTACTACCGACGAGGTGGAACAACTGGTAGAAGAATATATCATTAAAGTAAGGCAGCTCAACCCTATGGCGGTACACCTTATGGGCGAGCTTACCTTTTGTTTCAGCTTAGTAGCAAAACTACAGCGCGTAGGTATTCCGTGCGTGGCATCTACCACCGAGCGCAATACCATAGACAAACCCGACGGCACCAAAATTGCCGTCTTTCGGTTTGTGCGGTTTAGGGAGTTTGTCAACTTGGCGCATTTGTAACCGGCCTGTTTGTTATACCGTTTCGCAAACAGTTTCAACAAACGGCAGGGGAGTAGAGGCGTGCAGCAACTGCTGTATTTGGGGTTGGGTGAGAATGTGGTAAACTTGCAAAATTTCGGCTTCGGTATTGTAGCTGTGCAAGGCTATGCGTATGCGCTCAGTGCCGGGAGGCACTACGGGCGATAGCACAATTCGGGCAATGATGCCTTCTTGTTTTAGTATCTGCACTAATTTATTGGTAACAGCTACTGAGCTGCCGCCTATAAAAATGGGTTTGAGCGGACTGTTGTTTGGCTCAAAGCAAACGCCCGGTATTTTTGCAAACCAATGATTGGCAAAATCAGACAGTTCAAACAAGCGCTTCCGTGCCTTGTCCATAAAAGCAGTAGCTTGTAAGGCTGCCCAAATGCGGCTTACTTCTGATGGGGAAAAAGCGGTGCTGTAAATAAAGGTATGACATCGGTTTACCAAAAACCGATTCACCGATTCCGATGTTACCACCACTGCACCTTTTCTGCCTATCCCTTTGCCAAAGGTGTAAATTCGGGCAAAAATGCGGTGGTGTACGCCTTGTTCGTGGCACCAGCCTTTACCTTGTTCGCCATAAACGCCGGTGCTGTGAGCTTCGTCCACTATAAGGTAAGCGCCAAATTCTTCGCATAGGTTGGTAAGAGATACCATGTCGGTAAGGTCGCCGTCCATAGAGTAGAGCGATTCTACAATAACAAAAACATCGCCTCCTTTTTCGGGTTTTAGGCGCATGAGCTTGTTGCGGAGGTCGGTAAAATCGTTATGTTCAAAAGAGAAGTTTCGCGCCAGCGATAGTCTTACGCCATCGCGCAGGGAGGCATGAATGAGTTTGTCATACAAAATAACGTCGCCGCGTTGTGCTACGGCTTCAATAACGCCTAAGTTGGCAGAAAAGCCCGAACCAAAAAGCATGGCGGCTTCGCCTTCGTAAAAATTGGCGCACCATTTTTCAAATGCTAAGTGAATGGGGTGCGTGCCGGTAAGCAAGCGCACACTGGTAGCGCCATGAGGCAGGTCTTGGTAGGCATCGGGCTCTTCTCCAATTCGGTTTTTTACCACCCCAAGGTAGTCGTTTGAGGTAAAATCAATATGCCCTTCCGGACAGTCCACTTTTACTAATACGTAATTTTCGGCTAATCGGGCAAGTGTGTTTGCAATGTTAACGGGTACGGTTTGCATAAAAAAAGAAAGTTGAGTTTTGTATGTAAATGGTTAATGTATGAGCAGAAGGTTAGGGTTATTTTACTTTTCCTCGTTTCCTGTTTGTTTCAGTATAATTGCTTTTAGTTGTTGCATTTCGGCTTGCAGTTGTTTAATGCTTTCGGCTTGGTTGGCAATAATTTGTTGTTGTTCCTGCACAGCTTTCACCAAAGGCGCTACAAACTCGGCATACCTAAGCGAGTATAAACCATACTCATCGGCCGGTTTTTCAATACCGCTAAAATCATAACCTGCCAATTGGGCAGCCTGCTCCACTTCCTGAGCCAAAAAGCCGGTCATGGTCAGGTTTTCAATATCGTATTTACCCTCCCACACAGCCGAATCGGGTTTTGCAATCATTTGGTTTTGGCGGTGAATGTTGAGTTGGTAGGTAACGGGGCGGAGTTTGGTAATAAAGGCAAGTCCGGGCACATTATCTTGCACATTATCTTTAATTCGGGCATCGCTAAAAGTACTCCAGTTTACCTGTCCGCCTATCCACAACACGCTGGTATTGCCTATTTCAATCCTATTGCCGGTATTGTTTATGCCGCCCGAGTTATAGCCCAAACTGGTAGTGTTTGATAAGGCAGATAGGGTAAAATAGGCGTTTCTGCCAATACCCGTATTGTTATTTCCCGATACGTTAGCCAACAAAGTCTGATAACCTACTGCAACATTATCTACGCCCGTTGCATTGTTTAATTGTGCAAGCGAACCTATAGCCACATTGCGCATACCGTTTGTATTATTGTAGAGTGCATCGTTGCCTAATGCTACATTGTCTGATCCTATAGTGTTAAAATACAATGCCTCTGTTCCCAATGCAGTATTGTTGTTGCCGGTTGTATTATAAAGTGCGGCATTGTTACCTGCTGCGGTGTTGCCAAATCCGGTAGTAGTAGTGGTTAGGGTATTTGCTCCAATGGCGGTATTGTTGCTGCCGGTAGTGTTGGCATTTAAGGCGCTATATCCAACAGCGGTAAGGTTAGAAGCTGTTGAGTTATACTCTAAAGCATAGCTTCCAATAGCGGTATTATAAGCGCCTATAGTATTTGTTGCCAATGCCTGAAAACCCCAAGCAGCATTGGCAATACCGCTGGTGTTGTTGTTCATGGCGCCTACTCCACCGGCGGTATTGTTTGCCCCACCTATGTTGTTTTGCAGGGCAAAAAGCCCTAATGCCGTATTTCCAATGCCGGTAGTGTTGTTTTGTAAGGCTCTGCCTCCCAAAGCTGTATTGTTATACCCTGTGGTATTGGCAAACAACGCCTTAGAGCCCACGGCTGTATTGCTGCCGCCTTGTGAGAAGCCCGAAGCGCCAATTCCATTATTATAAAGAGCGCTATCGCCAATAGCTACCAGATTTTTTCTTGTGGTGTTGTTATACAGAGCGCCTATTCCAATAGCCACATTACTGTTTCCGGTTGTGTTATTGTGCAATGCCATAGCTCCCATGGCAGTGTTGCTGCTTGCGGTATTGTTAAATAATGCTTTCCAGCCCAAAGCGCTGTTGTAATCTGCGTTGTTATTTACATACATGGCATAACGCCCTACGGCGGTGTTATAATCGCCCCCGCTGTTTGCATACATAGTGCGCACACCTACGGCGGTGTTTTCTGTGCCTATGGTATTACCGTATAAGGCATCGGTACCAAGCGCTGCATTTCTATTGCCGGTGGTGGTAGAGCCAAGAGCAGAGCTGCCTATGGCTGTATTTTCTTCGCCTGTTGTATTGTTGCGCAGGGCTTCTGAGCCCACTCCGGTATTGTAAGAACCACCTGTGTTATTAACCATGGCAGCATTGCCGCAGGCAGTATTATTATCTCCCCAAACATTGGCATACATACATTGGAAGCCCAGCGCTGTATTGTTGTAGCCTGATGTGTTGGCAAACAAAGCCTTTGACCCGATGCCGGTGTTTTGTGCAGCTTGAACCGAAAATGATGCTCCTATGCTGTTATTAAACAATGCACTGTCGCCCACTGCCACCAAGTTACTCCGGTTGTTGTTGTTTTTTAATGCGCTTATGCCCAAAGCCACATTACTGTTTCCGTTGGTGTTGGTTTCCAGTGCATTTTGCCCTATGGCGATGCTTTTGGTAACGGGGTCTATTTTTCCCGATAGTACATTGTTGGTTTTCAGCACCAATGGTTTATTATCGGTAGTGCCAATAAAATGCGTAGCGGCGTTAGTGCCCGTATTGCCCGATAAATTCCATGCAGGCGTAATAACCCCGGTGGCTAAATCAACAGCCTGTATGCTGCCATCGGTTATTTGTGCGCTGCCAATGGCGTTGGGTGCAATTTGCAAATTGCTGAAAATACCGGTAACGCTGCCGCCTGCGGGGGTGGTATTGGTAATGTCATCGGCAGGGTTAGTGTCGCCTGAGTTGGCAATGGTGTTGCCTGTAATAGAAATGCCTGTACCGGCGGTGTAAGTTGTACCGGCATTATCGGCATCGGGCAGCCAAACTGTGCCGTTCCATTTTAGCGCCTGACCTATGTTGGGTGCGGTGTTGGCAATCGGGTAACCTTGCAATTGGGCTACTGTTGGATTAGGATAATTGCCCGATAAGTCGCCGGCGGCATTGCCCGTTGGTAACAAGGCAGTAGGAATAACCCCGGTGGCTAAATCAACAGCTTGTATGCTGCCATCGGTTATTTGTGTGCTGCCAATGGCATTGGGTGCAATTTGCAAATTGCTGAAAATGCCGGTAACGCTACCGCCTGCGGGGGTGGTATTGGTAATGTCATCGGCAGGGTTAGTGTCGCCTGAGTTGGCAATGGTGTTGCCTGTAATAGAAATGCCTGTACCGGCGGTGTAAGTTGTACCGGCATTATCGGCATCGGGCAGCCAAACTGTGCCGTTCCATTTTAGCGCCTGACCTATGTTGGGTGCGGTGTTGGCAATCGGGTAACCTTGCAATTTACCCGTATTATTGGCAAACAGCGCAAAGGGTACACTTACAAGTTGCTGTCCGCCCAAATCGGTAAACGGAAGCAAACCGGAGGCATCGGGGTCAAGTTCTACCGCCATGTATTTGGGTGAGCTGTTTGCCCAGTCAATGTCGGTAAAATTGCCCGATAGGGGTATGCCGTTTCCTATTTGCAGTTGTACTAAACCCGTTGCAGAGGTGGTAACCTGATGCTGTTCCTTGTAAATTTCGGCACCCGAAACGGTATTTTGCCTGATGGATAATTTTAACCAAACTGTTTGGTTAAGAAGCGGTTCGCCCGATGTGTTTCTGACCACAGCCTGATAATTTAACAACTGAGGCGATTGGCTAAAAACGGGCAGGCTGCAAACAAACAGCAGCATTATGGTATGGGTAATCTCAAAAATGGTAAGTAAGGTTTTCATAGATTTGCTATCAAGCGTTTTCGGGGGTAAGGGGAGTGTTTGTGTTGATTAACGGTGCAAAGAACCCCCAATATGCTCAATTGGGCAAAGAAACGATAATGCGACTGTTTAAAAAAAAGGACGTATCTTGTGCATAAATCAATGCTGCAAGCCTTGTTTTTAAAGACTTTTAGTATTTTAACCTGTTTAAAATGTACGGAAGCCCCATACTCAGTATCCTGCAAAGTTTATCGGAAAAAGAAATGCGGTTATGTACCGATTTTGTCCAATCGCCTATTTACAATAAGCATGAAAAAGTAACAGAGTTGTTTTTGCTCTTAAAAAAAATGCACCCCAATTTTGAGGAGGGCAAAGTGCATAAGGAAGTTATATTTAAAAAAATGTACGTAAAACAGCCTTATAACGACCAACAAATGCGCAATCTGATGTCGCAATTGCTGGGGGTGCTGCGCCGGTTTTTGGCTTTTGTTAATTTGCAAAATACTCGGCATTGGGAACAACTGCTATGGACGGAAGAGATGGTAAACAGACAACTGCGCGAGGTGGCGCAAACAGCGCTTACCAAAGTGGAGGCAGATATAGAGCAATCGCAACAAGCTAACGAACATTACCTTTTTTGCAAACGCTGGCTCGATGTTACCAAAATGGGATTGATGAATGCAAGTATGCGCAATACGTTTAACCCCGATGTTATACTTGCACCCTTGCACTCTTACAGCGCCGAGTTTATGCTAAACATTACCGGTTTTTACTCTTTTTACAGCGTGGTGCAAAAAGCCCACCCACTGCCTACCAACAACAGTTTGATTGAGCAGTTGTACCGGCTGCTGAAACCCTATTGCACCAAGTATCCGCTGGTGGATATTATTTACCAAACCTACCAAATGCAAAACACGGGTGAAGTGCAGTACTACGAAGGGCTGAAACAATACCTTACGCCCGAACAACTGAACCAAATTCCCGATGAATACCAAAAAATGCTGCTCATTTCGCTTATCAATTTTCAAATGGGGCAGCAAATGGTGCAGATTTCGCCACAGGAGCACATAGATATTAAAAACCTGTACTTAACCCGTTTTGTTGCCGGCAATAACCCCTTGCCGCATTTGTCTATTACCTTTTTTGAGAACATGGTTATTAACCTGCTCAAAATGCGCAGTTATGCCCAGGCATTGGTATTTATGGAACAATACCAAAATTGCCTTCCGCCCGATGTTAGGGAAAGCACCGTTTCGTTTTGCAAGGCAAGGTATTTTTTTGAGCTGAAAGACTACCCGCAAACACTTCACTACTTGCAAATTACGAATTTTGACCTTATTTCGCGCAAAATTCACCACAAATGCCTGCTGATTCAGGTGTTTTATGAGCTGAACGACGAAACCGCTTTTACAGCCCAAATAGATACTTTCAGGCATTTTCTGTTAAACAATCAATCGCTTACCGATGATTTTAAAGAACGCTACCGCAATTTTATCCGGTTGGTGGTTAAATTGTTCAGAATTAAAAACCGAACCGGTCAGGATAAATTAGCGGTTATTCAAACCCAGTTGAGCCAACAGCCTTTTGCTTACAACCAACTGTGGTTAGCAGAAAAAGCTAATGAGCTAAGTTAAGGGCTTACTTACCGCAATTTTCTAAATAAGCCACCAGCAAACGCACACCAAAGGCAGTGCCGCTTTTAGTGGCGCTGTATTCCGAATCGCCAAAGGCAGTGCCGGCAATATCTAAATGCGCCCAAGCGGGGTGTTTTTCGGTAAAAAACTCTAAGAACTTAGCGGCGGCAATAGCGCCGGCTACCGGTGGCTGGTGGTTGTTTTTAATATCGGCAATATCGGACTGAATCATTTTACCGTAAATATCCCAAATAGGCATTTGCCAAACCAATTCTCCTGTTTTTAGTCCTTGTTGGTAAATTTGGCGGGCTAAGGCATCGTTATTGCTGAATAAGCCGGCAACTTTACTGCCAAAGGTTGCAAAACAACTTCCGGTTAGGGTGGCAAGGTCTATCATAACATCGGGCTGATAGGTGCGGTTTAGGTAGCAGATGCCATCGGCTAAAATGAGCCTGCCCTCCGCATCGGTATTATCTACTTCTATGGTTTTACCGCTGTAAGAGCCTATTACATCGCCGGGTTTAATAGATTTAGCGTCCACACAGTTATCGGTAGCCGGTATTACGCCTATAAGATGCACGGGCAATTGCAATTTTGCAGCCAGTTCCATTGCGCCCAATACGGCGGCAGCGCCTCCCATATCGCTTTTCATAAATTGCATGCTCATGAGCTTAATGTTAAGACCACCGGTATCAAAGGTAACGCCCTTGCCTATCAGTCCTATTTTGGGCAGGGTGGTATTAGCCGGCAATTGCTGTGGCAGGTATTCCATTACGGTAAAGGTAGGCGGCAGTTCGCTGCCTCGGTTTACCGCTAACAGGGCGTTCATGCCCAGTTCTTCAATTTGTGCCTTGTGGAAAACGGTTACTTTAAACCCATTTTCTTTGCCCGATTCAGTAGCCCACTCGCCTATTTTTTCGGGGGTTACAATAGAGCTGGAGCCATTTACCAAATCAAACATGCGGAGTTGGGTTTGGGCTATGGCAGCGCCTTTTTGGGTGGCACGGGTAATGATTTGGGCAAACTGTGCCGGTGCATAAAACTGAACGGCAGCATTGGTGGAGTTAAGCGGGTGCAGTTTTTTTTCGTCTGTTTTATATAAACCTATATCATAAGTACCCAGCAGCAGCCCGTTGGCAGCCGCTTCTGCCAGGGCATTAACCGTTTCGTTTTTTCGGTCTATATTAGCAATGAGCAGGTCAATGCCAATGGTATCGGGGAGTTTAGTTTTTAACCTAAACGAAAAACTTCGGAAAGCATCGGTTATATCGCTCAGGCTTTTTGGGTTGCCTAATCCCAGCAGAAAAACCTGTTTTACATCGGGTTTTCTTCGGTTTGCCGCCAAAATGCGTTGCATTTCTTTGGGTTCGGCTTTAAAATCTTGTTGGAGCAGTTGGGCATCTATGCCGCACAAGGCAGCCACTTTTTGAAGTGCGGCAGGCAGGTTGTTGTTTTTATAGAGCGGAATAATTAGCGCCGGCGGGCAAGCGCCCATTTTGTTTAAAAAAGTAAAGTTCATGTTATGGTAGGTAAGAGGTAAAAAAAGTCAAAGGTAAAGTAGGTAAACACCGGGCATAACCTGTTGCAAAAAAGCGGCAGCAGGGCAGTTACTTAAAATACAGCCATTCAACGGCTTTGGGGAACTCTTCGCCCCAAAAGTGTTCATTGTGTTTACCATTGGGGTCAATACTGAGCCTAAAATGGAGTTTTTTTTGTGCTACGCCTTGTTTTTCGAGCGTATCTTTGAGGTGATATATATTGGGTAGCATGTTTACGCTTTCGGCGCCGCCGGCATACAGGTAAATTTTGCTTTGGAGTACTTCGGTAAAGTGAATGGCTTCAAAGTGAATGTGCGGGTTCATCCAAAGCGAGGGCGAAAAGATGAGGAGTTTGCTGTATGTTTGCGGGTAGGTAAAACCGGCATAAATACTTACCAACCCACCCAGCGAACTGCCGCCAATGCCGGTATGCTCACGTTGTGGCAGGGTGCGCAATCGGGCATCTACGTAGGGTTTCAGTTTTTCCGAAATCATTTTTACGTATTTTCTGCCCTCGTGGTGGCTGCCTACTTGCGGGGTAATAGAAAAATCGGTAATGCGTTTATTGCCGGCGTGGTCAATGGCTATAATAATAACATCGCCCATACCTTGTTCGGCAAGTACGGCAAGTTTGCGGTCAATAGCCCAGTTGCCAAAAGGGGCGTTATCGTCAAACAAATTTTGGGCATCGTGTAGGTAAAGTACCGGATAGCTGCGGTTGGTTTGGTAGTAGTTATAGGGCAGCAGCGCCCAAACATTTCGTTTTCTGCGCATTCCGGGCAGGTCTTTACCATTGGTAAGCAGTTCTTTTATGGGCAAAAACCGGGGGTTATGAGCCATGCCATTTTGTTGAAACCGGTAAACGTGGTCGGTTACAAGTTGTTGTGTTTTAGGTATTTGGCGGTTGGGCGCTGTATTACCATAGTTATCTGTTTCTACATTGTGCCAGCCGCCTTTTACAAATTTGTATTCCAGTGTATCGGGCAGTTGGGTATCGGGGGTAAAGGTAAACCGGTACTTGCCATGTTCCAATTTTACCATTTTAAACCGTTCATCGTGGGTATTCCAATCGTTAAAATTGCCTGCTAAAAATATAGGTCGGTCATCGTCATGGGTAGCATTAACAATTATAGACAACTGCTGATGACCATTTTGGGCTGGGTCTAAGTGTAAATCATGTGCCATAGATGCAAAAACTGAGCGTAATTAACCCAATAAAATAAACTATTGTTTAAACATTAGAGCGGCAAAGATACGTGTTTTGAGGGGTAACGGGGTTATTTTGCCTATAGAAAAGTTTGGAGTTCATTGAGCAGCCTACTCATGGGCAGCCCCACCACATTAAAATAGCAGCCGCTTAGGTATTGTAAACCGGTAAGCCCAATCCATTCCTGAATGGCGTAACCGCCGGCTTTATCGTAGGGTTTAAAATGTTGAACGTAGTAGGATATTTGTTCTGCCGAAAAGTTGAAAAAAGCCACTTTGGTAGATGCATGAAAAACCCGATGAGATAAACGGTTCATAAGGCAAACGCCGGTAATAACCTCATGCTCCCTGCCCGACAGGATTTGCAAAAATCGGGTAGCTTCTTCTTCCGATTCGGGTTTTCCCAGCAGTTGGTTGTTGATGCACACAATGGTATCGGCGCTTATGATGAGGTCGTTATTGGTTTGTAAATGCGGGGCTACTGCCAGCGCTTTTTGGTAGGCTATGTGTTGGGCTATATGAGGCGGTAAAAGGTTTGGCGGGTAGCTTTCGTCTGTTTGGTGGGTAATTACCTCAAACGGCAAACCCGCCTCTGTAAGCATTTGCTGTCTTCGGGGCGATTGTGAGGCAAGTATGATGCGAGGAGGCAAATGGGGTAAAACAGGGTGCATGGTTTAATGGTGGGTAAACGGGTAAGATGGGTTACGGTTTTGGCAGCCCGATAATAATTGGTGGCAGATTACTTTAATAAATCGTCATCAATAGGTTTATTACCGTTTTTTTTGCCCGATGCTGCCGGTTGTTTGGGTTGATTTACTGAAGTATCCTCTCTAATTATACCCTGTTGGGTGTCAATAATATAATTTACCGTATCGGGTTGTTGGGTTTGGGTAGTATCAAGGTCAAAGGTAATGCTTTCAATGCCCGGCGGAAGCTGCATTTGCGGCTCAACAAACTGCATACTTGCTCTAAGGTAAGGCAGGTAAAGCAACCCCACCAGCATTAGCGCTTTTACCAGCGTACTCACCGCAGCAAAATCTTGTTTACCGGAGGCTTTCCAAAGTTTATGCACCACATATAGCAGTGGTATTTGCACTAAGAGCAGGGTAGCAGCCGCCACACCCGCCTGACCGGTAATAAAATGGTTTATCTGAAACTTGGCAATAAAGTTTATGGTAATTAGCGCTACGGCAGCGGCAAGGAGTTTGGTAAACGGAATACCCGCCACTATGGGCAGGGTTTTATAGCCGGCTTCTTCATCGCCTTCTATGTCTTCCAAATCTTTGGCAAGTTCTCTGATAAGGTTCAGCAAAAAGGCAAAACCCGCATAGCCGCTTATGTATAACATAACAGCGCCAAACAACGGGGCATTGGTAAAAGTGGTAAGTTGCGGGGCAGATACCGATAAACCGGTAAGGCTCTCTATGCCCGATTTTAGCAAAGCCCGAACACTGTAACCAATATAAGCCAACAGCTCTGCATCAAAAAAGGCGATGCTGTAAATGCTCAAAGCTACTAAGCCCGATACTAATAAATTGCCTATAAATGCCCGGCGCTTAAAAGTGGTGCTGTAAAACCACAGCAATATGGCTGAGGTAAGGTGAACAAACCCTGTTTTGTAATTGCCGGCATACCAGCCTATGGCAAAACCCATTAAAATGCCTCCGGAATTGAGCAGGTAATACAGGTTGAGTGCATTGTTAGCGCTTATTTGGTTGCCCACATAAGTTTTATCGGGTTTATTTAGGCGGTCGGCTGCTACGTCAAAATAATCGTTTATTACATAACCGGCTGCCGCCACCAGCATAACAGATAACACCAAAACCAAAAAGCCGCCAACCCTCAAAGTGGGTTGGTAGCCTGCAAGTTGGTAAATGGGTTCAATGAGTAAAAAGCGCAGCAAGCACAGCGTTAGCAGTATGTATAACAGGTTTACCCAGCGAATTAAAGATAAAAAAACAAACACGGCTATGAGTGAAAAGTGAAGAGTTATGAATTATGATTTACAACTACCGTTCCGATTTTGTTTCACGCAAAGGCGCAAATTAGTTGTTTTTTCTTAGTACCCACTACTATCTACCATCTACCAAAAACTAACCACTAACCACTACCAACTATAATTATGCCCCCATTGGTTTTTGAGTTTCAAAATTTTTTCAATCACATCGCGCACACAGCCTTCGCCTCCTTTGTAGGGCGATATGTACTTGCAAATAGCTTTTACCTCCGGCGTTGCATCAGTTGGACAGGCGGGCAATCCTACTTGCTGCATAACGGCAATATCGGGTATATCATCGCCCATATATAAGATATTTTCTTTGTTTAGGTTGTAGGTAAGGGTCAATTCCTCAAAGGCATCGGGCTTATATCGGGCATTGGTGTAAATATCGGTAATGCCCAAATTTTTCAGTCTTTGTGTTGTTCCTTCCGATTTTCCGCCGGTAATAATGGCTATGTGTAAGCCGGCTTTTATGGCACAGGCAATAGCGTAACCATCTCTAACGCTCATGCTTCTGAGCAAATGCCCCTGTTCGGTTATAAGTACCTGACTATTGGTTAAAACGCCATCAACATCTAAAATAAGCGTGCTAATTTGAGAGAATTGTGCTAATATGTTCATGGTATGGATAATAAAAGGCGCAAGATACAGATTTTGTCCGTTATAGATAGTGAATGGTGAATGGTAAATTTTCCTGTCTTATGTATGGCAGGGCATGTGGGTAAGCCGGTCAATTGAAATTAGCCTTTCATGATTGTGTCATATTGGGTTATGGCAACTTGCTTTCCTATTTCAATTGCAGGGCAGGTGAGTTTTACCGCACTACCATAGTTTTAATGTTGGTAAACTCTCTGATACCGGCTTGGGCAAGTTCTCTTCCGTAGCCCGATTGTTTAATGCCGCCAAAAGGTAAACTGGGGTGGCTAACTACCATTTCGTTAATAAACACACTTCCTGCCTGAATTTGTCGGGCAAGGCGCAGCGCTTTTTCGGTATCGGTAGTCCATACCGAAGCGCCCAAGCCGTATTTGGTTTTGTTGGCTAATTCAATAGCATCATTTACCGTTTTAGCGGTAATAACCGAAGCCACCGGACCAAACACCTCTTGGTCAAAAACCGGCATACCCGGTTTTACTTTTACCAAAAGGGTAGGGTTAAAAAATGCGCCTTCGGCAGCATGTGGTTTACCGCCGCCAATTAAGGCTTCGGCGCCCATTTTCATTGATTCTTTCACCTGTCGTTCTAAGTTATCGGCTAAGTCCTGCCTTGCCATGGGTCCTATATCTACGGTAATGTCGGTAGGGTCGCCCATATTTAGTTGAAGTAAATTATCCACATATTCGCGCACAAAATCGCTAAAAACGGTTTCCATTACAATAAAGCGTTTAGCGGCAATACAACTTTGTCCGCAATTAACCATTCGGGAAGCCACCGCCACCTTAGCGGCTTCTTTCACGTTGGCATCTTCCAGCACAATAAAGGGGTCGCTGCCGCCAAGTTCCAGCACGGTTTTTTTAATGCTTCTGCCGGCTATTTCGGCAACCTTAGAGCCTGCCGCATTGCTGCCGGTAAGCGTAACGGCGGTGATATGCGGGTCTTCAATAACCCATTTTATTTTGTTATGGTCTAAAAACAACGTTTGCAAAATGCCCTCCGGAAACGAAGCCTGTTTAAACAAATCTTCAATAAGTAAGGCACATTGGGGCACATTGGGGGCATGTTTCAGTATAACCACATTACCCGCCATAATAGCAGGCACCGCAAACCTAAACACCTGCCAAAACGGAAAATTCCAGGGCATAATAGCCAGTATAGCGCCAAGTGGCATATAACTCACCATACTGGAACTGTAAGAAGTGGTAATTACCTCATCGGCAAGAAAAAACTTGGCATTATCGGCAAAATAATGGCAGGTACGGGCACATTTTTCTATTTCGGCTATGGCTTCTTTAATTGGTTTACCCATTTCAAGGGTAATCAACTGTGCGCAAAAAAGTTTTTTATTTTCCAGCAGTTCTGCCAAAGCCTTCATTCGTTTACTCCTGATGGCTAAGGTACTGGTGCGGTTTATATCAAACCCGGTTTCCGATTTTTTTAACATACCCTGCACCTGTCGCCATGAGTGGGCAGCAAAGCGTTTTACCAATTCATTATTGACCGGATTGATGGTTTCAAAGCGCATAAACTAATTTTTAACACAGTTACCGGCACAAAGGTACTGTTTTTTTACCTACTTCATATTTGCACCGTAGCAACACTTAAAATTACCCCATTTTGGGGTTAAGTTGTACGCGGTTGGTTCTGTTTAACACTGCCATAACCCACCCAATTAAAGTAGTCAATTTGATGATTATGTCGTCTGTGTTTTGTAATAAGATATTATCTGTTCCAATCTGTATGGTTTAACCAAAAATTATTTGAAAAAATAAAGCAACTTTTCATATCTCTAACCAACCCTAAACCCATATCTTACGTCTTTAAGAAATGATATAACGTTTACGCTAAAATCCCCATTTATGAAACACTATTGCTTTTATGCCATCTTATTATGTTTTTCCCTATTATGGGCTTGCTGCCTTTTCACATCGGCAAACGCACAAGTGCCCTCTGTCAACAATGCAGGGCGTTATATGTTGGTAAATGGCTTTTCTAAGATCTCAAGGGTTGACTTTGCTCCACCCACTCCTACCGTTGCCAATTTGGTAGCCGGTAGTTATGAGGGTATAGCTCACGCCGAAAATAACAATGGTAACATACTTTTTTACTGCACTTCAGCCGGCATTTTTAATGCCTCCAATAACCTAATGCCTTCTGCACCTATGCTTATAAGCTCATCAGCCACCGAAGTTGTAACAGCTCCCATTCCGGGCAACCCAAATAGGTATTACGTCATTTATAATGCCGAAACCTGCTCTCATTTGTATTACACCATTGTTGATATGTCTCTCAATTTAGGACAGGGCGGAATTGTAAGCCAAGACTATGTGATAAGTTACAATCAATTTGGCGAGGGGCTCGAATTGATACCCATACCAAATACCAACAATTATTGGTTGCTTGCTTACCAATGCGGCATTGGGTTTACCCGTTTCCGTGTCAGTGAAGCAGGCATAGGACCTCCCGAATTGGTGTATGCTTACACACTGCCATTTGAAACCGGAGCTTATGATGGTAGGGGCGAACTTGATTTTTATATGGGTAGAATAGGGGCTGCCTTTGCATGGTCGCCAATTGTGTTTACGGCAAATTTTAACCCTGTTACCGGCGAAATTTGCAACCCGATTACCATAGGCTCACCCCAATTTAGCAACGATGCTTATGGCATTGATTTTTCGCCCGATGGGAGCAAAATGTACATTTCTTTGTGGTACACAACCGGTGCGCCCAATGTGTTTCAGTACAATTATGCAGACGGCGCACTCATTTCATTTTCACCCCCTTTATTTAGCGGAACAGGTGGTTTCGTTTCGGGTTTGGGCGTTATAGAAATGGGGGCTAACGGTAAACTATACATACCTGTTGATGGCGGATCTAATTTGGTAGTAATCAATAACCCTAATGAAGCAACGCCAACTTTTTCGCTTTTGCCTATATATAACTCAAGCGGATTGGGATTGAGCGTATGGAACAAATCTTTCAACACAGCTCCAACTCCGTCTTTACCACATTATGATATTTGCAATACACCCGGCGCTACCACTACACTATCTGCCGGTGTAGCCGGTATTGGTTTGCCTTCTTATATATGGTGGTCAAACAACCTCAATCCTACTGATACCGTAGGGTATGGTTCTGATTTTACCACATGGTTTAATATAGACAACCATACCTATACCGCTTATTTAGAACTGCCTTGCAACTACTCCATACCCATTGTGCAATACACCTTATACCCTGAGCGAACAGTAGATGCCGGTGCAGACCAAACCATAAATGCCGGCGAGAGTGTTCAACTAACACCCTCTGCCGATATAACTAATGCCACTTGGTATTGGTATCCGTCAGAGGGGCTCTCCAATTTTACCGCTTTTCAGCCCGTAGCCAGCCCTGCCACCGGCACCACCTACTATTTTGTGCTTCAGTATAACGGCTGTCAGTCTATCGATTCAGTACGCATAACTGTGCAGGGCGGCGTAGGCATACCCACAACACCCATACACAATTTACAAGTTTACCCCAATCCGGCAGGCGAAATGCTCTTTCTCACCCTTCCGCCAAATTTGCAAGGCGGCTCAAAAGTGGTTATTTGGGAAACATCGGGCAAACAAGTTTATACACAAGCTATTGAACCTCAAAACCAATCGGATACCCGGTTTAATGGAATACCTACCCATTTTTTGCCCGATGGCATGTATATCATTCAGCTAACTACTGATGCCGCCGTATTTACCGCCCGATTTGCAAAAACACGGTAACCGCAAGCCGAGCGGCTCATTTTGGGGTAGCCGAATTGCGTTTTTTTGAATGAATTTGAACTTTTTAACTGCCAATAGCATTTAAAACTGCGAAAAGTCCTATTTTTGCGCCCGATTTTTAAAAAGCAGATCCCATAGCTCAGTTGGATAGAGCAACTGCCTTCTAAGCAGTAGGTCATTGGTTCGAATCCAATTGGGATCGCTTCTTTTTCTCCTTTAACACAGGAGTTTTTCACCTGCTTCATCATTACTTTTTTCGGCATCGGGCAATCTTTTTTACCCCCGTTGTACAAAGCCTGTATAGTTTACTTTACCGGTTTAGTCAAGTTTTCGGGCTTATTCCTCTTTTTCCACTGTGGGCGTACTTGCGCAATAACAAAACGACCAATGCGTTTTAATGTGAGGTAATCCTTACTTAGTAAGGTATAGCGCAACCCTGTTTTACTCGGTTGCCTTAAAAAAACGGTCTTAAAAAAGTAAAAAAACAGCAACTCTTGCACATAGAAGCATAATTGGCATAAATTTTTCTGTGAAAATAGTGTTAAACATTCCCAAACAAACTGTTTATACAAAATAATGCCGTACCTTAGTGTTTAAAATACAAAAGCCATGAAAAAATACCTAATACTTGCCATAACCACCATCAGCATAGGGTTACTCAGTTTAACCTTTCAGCAGCCCAGTCCGGAATTTGAAAACACGCTGCAATTTAGTTTTGCAGTACAACCCCTTGCGCTCAATACCGATGCCGTACAATTTGCACCAACTTTTTACCAAAACGGCATTGTTTACAGCAGCGCTAAAACCGATGCCTTTCAGAACGGAATTTTACCGGTAGGTAACAGCGCAAACCTTTATTACACCCAATTATTAGAGGGCAATGCTTTTAAAAAGCCGGTTAAATTAAAAGGTAAAGACGCAGCAGGGTTTGAAACTGCCGGAGCTTGTTTTACCCCATCGGGCAATCAAATTATCTATACCCGAAACAAAGACAAATCAGAAAAAAATGAATCCGCAACTTGGGGGTTATATTTTGCCAACATAAACGGAACAGCGTGGGGCGAAAGCGAGCCATTTGTTCACAATTTTAAGCAGTACGACATCATGCAAGCCTCACTTTCTGCCGATGGTAATATGTTGTTCTTTGTTGCCGATTTGCAGGGTGGGGTAGGGGGTGCCGATATTTACCTCTGTTACAAAGTAGGTAATTCATGGACTCGCCCCGAAAACTTGGGCAGCCGCGTAAACAGCATTTACAACGAGAGCTATCCTTTTATGGCTGCTGATGGTACGCTTTATTTTGCCTCTGCCGGATTTGACAACGGCATAGATGGCTTAGATATATTTTACACCCGCAAAACAGCCGGTGAATGGGATATACCCCAAAAATTGCCCGCACCGGCTAACTCCGCCAAAGATGATTTTGGCTTTATTATTCAATCAGACGACAAGGGCAACGGAGCAGGCTACCTAACCTCTAACCGAAACGGCAAAACAGGTTTGTTTAGTTTTACCGTAACCATTACCCGCATCGAAACAGTTTTGTTTGCCCATGCCGATATGCCTGTAAGTAGGGAAGTAAGCCTACCCACTGCTACTTCTGCTACCATGTCGGGTAAAGAAGCCCTGTTAAACGGTATTATTGGCATGAATAAATTGTTTTTCCCTACCGGAAAATGGCACTTAGTGGCAGAAACATCGCGCGAGTTAGATAAACTGGCATTTTATATGGAGCAAAACCCTAAGCTCAGTGTTTCCATAGGCGTTCATACCGACTCAAGGGGCGATGACGAAGCTAACTTGCAGCTAAGCGCCAAAAGAGCCAATGCCATTCAAACCTACCTGCTCAGTAAAAACATAGCCGCCAACCGCATTACCGCTATGGGTTACGGCGAAACTCAATTGCTGAATTACTGCCGCAATGGTATGAACTGCAACGATGAAATGCACGACCAAAACAACCGTGTAGAGGTAAAAGCCACCGCCGAAAGTGTGTTTACCGTAAACTGGGGTAATGCCAACTATAACAACGTAGCATTTGCCGATAACGCCACCAATGACGAACCCATAGCCCGTACCATTGATAGGCAAAGCGCCGATGTAAACGGCAAATTACTCTACAAACTAACCGTTGGTCCTTTTGAACGCATTGATAATCGGGTTTTTTATGAGTGCAGACAAATAGACAATACGCCCACTTATGAAGATTCTCCAAAGGGTAAATTTGTGGTGCTTGGTCCGTTTGATAACATGCAGGAGGCTTACCGAAGCAAGGCATACTTAGAAACAAGGGGCATACAAAGAGCGCAGGTAAACAGTGTTAGCGCCAGCGCACTTGAACGCTATCAGCCACCCAAAAATAACTTTTTAGAAGATAAAGACTCCGATGCCGCCTATCAGATTTTTATAGGACCGTTTAAACATGTGGACAACAACACCTATCACCGTTTTGCCAATTTGGGTACTCCCTTACATGTAGAGTACACACCCAAAGGCATGATGATTGTGCTGGGTCCGTACAAAACCATGAACGAGGTAGAGCAGTACAAAGACCTTGTTAAAGAACGCATAGCTACCAATAAAACAAAAGTGGTTGTTTACAACGAAAACGAACAAATGCCCGAACAACCAACCAACTGGTGGGCTAAATTGTGGCAGAAAAAATAAAGTAAATCAACGTAAAAAACTCAAAAAAGGGTTCACCATAACAAAACCGGTGAACCCTTTTTTTGTAAATGCGAAAAGTGAAAAATTGCGAATTACAATTACTGACTACCCACTACCAAATACTAACTACACGCGAGGTTGGCGTTGTGAGCTTGCGCAAAGGCTTACCTCAAAAGGATTTCAGACAGGTGGGGTGATATATTTCGGTGCGCAGCGCCTTGTTAATGGGTCATTTAACGTGCTTACTACCTATATTTTGATGGGCTGCACCTTTTCAAAACAAGTGCGCCAATTTATGGGTGTTGGTAGGTAACATACAAGGGAAAGGGGCAGCGCCCCGTAATCTTGGTAGCACAGATGAGTACCTTGTTTATTATCAGGTGCAGCGCACCGTAATCTGTTGCCGGTTTTATTATCAAGTGCCTCTAAGCCAAACACAGGCTTTACCCCTATCGGGCGTTCATTTTAACTCCAACCCCATGTTAAGTTATTACATTTTACCCGTTTTTTTGTGAGCAAAACCGGTATTAGTTTGTTGTAACAAGGCTGTTTAGGTTGTTTACCGTTAATTGCTTTTACAAATGAATAAATCTGCATCGGGAGGTAAAGAAGCGCCCTTGTTTAAGGTATCGGCACAAAAAATAATGCTGTATGCTTTGTTGGGTGGTTTATCGGCTTTATTTATAGCGCTTACGGTTGCTTACCTATTTACCAAAAGCAACTGGCGGTGGGTGCAGTTTGCTTTTCCCAAGGCATTTTGGGTGAGCACGCTGGCATTAGCGGCAAGCAGTTATACTATTCAGCAGGCTTTGGCGGCGTATAAGGTGGGCAAGGGGGCATATTTGCTGCAAATGCTGGGTTTTACCTTAACATTATCGGTGTTGTTTATTGGGGCTCAGATGCTGGGCTGGTACGATTTGTACCACAAAGGTATTTACCTTGGCGGCAAACCCGATGGCTCGTACCTTTATCTCCTTACCGGCTTGCACGTACTGCACGTGGTGGCAGGTTTGGGGGTTTTAATGTGGCTATATGCCGATGTTAGAAAAAACCTGCATTCTTCTACGCTATCGGTTTTTTACTTTATGGAATCAGCACATCGCCAAAAAATAGAACTAACTGCCTTATACTGGCATTTTGTTGATGCTGTATGGTTGTACCTGCTATTGTTTTTTGTGGTAAACCATTGGTAGGTTAGTTATTAGCGCTGATTACCAGCCCAATTTTGTTTCACGCAAAGGCGCAAAGCAAAAGAGGCGCAACTACTTATGAATTACGAATTACGAGTGGTTAGTACCAACTACCATATACTATCTATCATATGCCAAAACTACCCACTACTCACTAACAACTACAACCCCCTCAGCGTATGCATCAGTTTTTGCTTGCCTTCGGGCGTGGTAAAGTAGCTCATGTGGTCGCAGGCGGCAATAATCATTTGTGGCAGGGGGGTTCTGGGGGTGGGCACATGGCTCATACTGGTTTTAGAGCAGGCAATATCATTTTCCTCTCTAAACAGCAATTGGGTAAGTACTTGGTAATGCGCATGATCTATGCCTAAGTTATGCAGTATTTTTTGCAGTTTACCGGTGGCATCGGGCAAATTTTTGAGCATAATGGTGGTATTGCCGGCAATAACGGTATAAGGCACATTGGGGTCGGCGCTTTGTGCAAGCGATAGGAGCAGTTCGGAGCCGGGTTTCATATCATCGGTTACTTTGTCTAAGGCGGCGGCTTTTTTAGCGCCGTCCATCAGGTAGTTTAGCACCAATAGCGGAATACCCACCAGGGTAATTTTGCTCAGGCCAATGGTTACTGCCCATGCTGCCCAGTCTTTAACCTTTGGCCATGGGCTGCCATTGTTGGGAGTGCCCAGCATAACAAGGTGTTGTATAATGTTGTTGCCGCCTTCTTTTTCAATCATCCAGCGGCTCACTAATCCGCCCATAGAGTGAGCCACTAAGTGAACCGTTTTACCGTGTTGGGCGGTTAAACCCACCTCGGCAAGGCGGTTTTTAAAATCTAAGGCAGTTTGGCGTATGCCGGTGCTGTAACTGTCATAATCAAAAGCGAGTACAAGGTCGTAATGTTGTTGCAAATCCAAAAACAAATCGCTTGCCGGTTTTTTGCGGTCGGGTTGTAAAAATGCGCGGGTTTCACCGGTAATGCCGTGGGTAATCACCACTATTTTGTTAGCCGTTTTCACCTTTTCGGCAACTTGCAGTTTATTAGGTTCGTAGGTTAAATTACCTTTTTCATCTACTGCTACTACCGAAAGGTAAGGGTATTCATAGCCAAAACCCACTTTTTGCCCTATTAGTTTGTGAAACACAATTTTGGCAGTGTTCAGCAGTCCTCGTGTAGCTCTTTCGGTTTTAGAGGGCTCCTCTACCACCAATCGTTCTAATACTACCGATGTGCCGTTGGCGCTGTTGGTGGCAAAACCAAGTGGGTAGTAAAACTCGCCATCGGTGGCAAGGGGCAGTATGGTTTCGTTATTTTTTAGGGTAATGGGCAGTTCAAGGGTAATGGGCGTTTGGGGTGTAACGGCATCGGGATTTTGTATATTGTTCAGCTCCAACACGTTTAAATTGGGGGCAGAACCGCGCGTGGCAATCAAAGAAACAGGCTCCGATACTTGGAGGTCTTGCAGCAGTTCATCGGGAATAAGGGGCAGTGCAGACCGGTGCAGGGTGCGGGTGTTTTCGTGCTGTTTATCAGACGAGATACCCACAGTGGCATTAAACCCGTTGGGGAAGTTGATTTGTACGCCGTTGTTCTGCAAAATCTTGCGCCCCTCGTGGTCAAAAGACCTGATAACGTTAATGACTACCGATACCGTTTGCCAGTCTTTTACCACCGGTTGGCGTTGGCTGGGGCGCAGGGTAGTGCGCATGTTTCGGGCATAACCTAATGAGGGCAGGTTATACACTTCGGCATTAAAATCATCGGTACTAATGAGCAGTTTAAGGGTTGATTTATCTTCGCTTACGCCTAAATTTACCAATTCGGGCGGCACAATGGGCGAAATAGCTTGTCCGTCTAAGGTAGGTAAATCTTGCTGCTGTGCTTTCAGTTGGTACTTTTGCAGGAGTTGATTGGTACACGAAAAATCGGAGCCAAGGTAATACAGTGAGGCAAAGTAGTTGTTTGCGCTGTGGTTGTTAATTCTGACTAATAACTCGGGCGAACTAAACGTTTGCTTTACCATTCTGCCCGATTCGTCTTCTACTTCTTCCTCGTATTCGTAGTAGCGTATATCTAATATGCCGTTGTTCAGTTCTGCCGCTGCATACTCGCTCCACTCGCCGGTTTGTGGGTTTCTGTCTGTTTTAAGGATTACAATTTCTACTTGCCCTTGGTTAATGCGGCTGGCGGGGTTTTGCAGTTGTCGTATGCGTTCCCATTGGGCAATATGTTCTAATTTTCGCACCAAACTTCGGGCAGCCTGTTCATGAAAACCGGTAGTTTGTTCTATAAGCGGGCGGTCGTCAAAAGGGTTACACACTTTAAATTTGTATTCGCCATTGTGTATATAGGCTACTACCCTGTAATCGGGGGCAACACATTCATCAACCTCTTCCACAAAAACAGAGGGTTTACCGCCACTGCCCGATGTGGCAATGGCCGCTCTAAGTATAGCTAACCCTGCAAACAAGCGGGGGTTGCCGGTTTCGGGTTCTAAGCGCACTTTAAGGCGTTGCAGGGGCATATTGGCGGGCACTGCCTTGTAGGTATTAGCGGTAAGCAAGTTGTTGTTATCGGGTTGCAGTACGCTTCGGTTGGTATCTAATTTGGTAACGGCGGCTTCGGTAAGGGGCAGGGCAGTATCGGCATCAAGGTTGGCAGTTTGGTCATAAATTGCCATAGTAGTAGGTTCGTAGGGCGAGGTAACAATGCCGTTAATGCTGCCTGCGTCCATTTCCCAAACACCGGTAGCGGCGTTTTTGGTTACTATATAATAGGTACGGCGTGCTGCCGTGCCGCCCAAAAACAGCATATTGGCTTGTGTACTGTCTAACACCGGTTCTAATTGCGGCACTTGTTCTTGCACAGCGCTTACCACCTTTACCGATGTTAATCGGATCAGTTCGCGGTAAGTAAGTTTACCACTGTTTAGGCGCAGGGCATCGGTAATGCTGTGGGTAAAAATGCCTCGTTGTTTGCCGTTTACCAACAGTTCTTTGGCAGTTTGGTTGCTTCGGCAGGCTGCCAATAGTATGTGTTTGCCGCTTTTAATATCTAACTGACCGGTTTGCTCAAAAGCAGCGGCAAGGGCGGCATCGTTTTTAAATACATAGTTGTCAAACTCTCGGGTTTGGGTTTGGTTGGCGGCGGTAAACCGGCTTTTAAAAGAGGCTGCAAGCCTTGTGCCATCGCCCGAGTGGCAGCAATCTAACAGAACGGCTATATGCGGATTTTTTTTGGCAACCTGCGCTATGAGCCATTTCAGTTCTTTATCGGCAAGGGGGTTTTGCATTTCAAAATTGGCGCTTATGCCATCAACCGGCACCAGCACCTCGTTCATACGGTCGGGGGTAGCGTGCCAAAAACTGGGGTGTGCCGCCTCGCGTGAGCCATGACCCGCATAGTGTATCAATGCTACATCGTTTTGGGTAGCCTGGGTTAAAAACTCCATAAACCCACGGGTTATATTATCTTTGGTGGCATCGGCATCTCTTAACATGAGCATTTGCAGGTTATTGGCGGCTACTGTATCGCGCAAGTAGTTTTCCATATCTACACTATCGGCAACGCAGCCGTTAAGGGCAGCACGTCCCGGGTAGCTGTTCACGCCTATGAGCAGGGCAAAAACGTTTTTGGCAGACATAATTTATTGCATTTTCGGGGTAACAAGAAATAATCGGGTAAAAATAGCTTAAAATTGAACAATTTATACCCGATGTACAAAATTAATTGTCTGTTTTTTTGCCCGATAACACCTTTACTCAAGTTATTGCCCAAACCAAAAACTGCCATTGGGTATGATACCGGCAGTAAGGGTGTCTAAAACTGCGCCATCGGTAAGTTGGTGGCGTATAATGCGCCCGTTGCTTTGGTAATCGGCGGGGTCAGCGCCATATAGCAGGTTATTGTTGGGGTTAATAGCCATGCCGTAGTAGCTGTGAGAGAGTAGGAGGGAGGGGTTAAACTGTGCGCTGCCTGCCAAAATGCGGTAAATGCTGCCGTTAAAACTGTAATACAGTTCGGTTTTAGCGGCATTAGTGATTAAACTGCTTGCATTACCGGCTGTTGCAAACTCCCAAACTGATTCAACAGTGGCGGTAGCGCCGTTTATTTTTACCAAACCGCCCTTTGTACTCAGCGTTTCGTTAATAGTCCAATCGGTATTATAAACCACTTTTCCGCCACACAGCGCCCAAACTGCTCCTGTTGCATCGGCAATTATGCTGTTGGGGTAATCGGGCACGGTAAGCAGCGTTTCCAGTTCATCGGTATTGGTGTTAATGATGGCTATTTTGTTGTCGTAGTTGGTAAAATCGTAACCGCCTTCGCAGGGTACAAAAATTCGGTTGCCCACCATAGCCATCATTTCCGGACCCTTAGCTACCGGAATGGTTTTGGCAATTTGGTTGGTTAGTAAATTAACCACTAATACAGCGCCGTTTACCCCGTTTTCGCCCCATACGGTAAGGTAGGCTTTTTGGGGGCTTACAGCCATTAGGTAGCGGGGCAGGGGCAGGTTATCTAATGCGGTGAGGTAGGTAAAATTTTGGCTGTTTACCACCTCTACCCGCCCTGCCGAAGTTACCACAATATAAGTTTTATCGGCAATGGTAGTTACCGATTGTACGGTATTGCCCAGCGGACGGTTGTTGATGTTTTCAAACAGGTTGTTTTGAACCGTTTTTGTAGCGGGGTCATAAAAACTGATGCTGCCGGCGCCGTTAGGATACAGCCCTTCGTTGCATATGAGCACACCTTTTGAGTAATCGGTTTCGGGAAGCTGGTTATCGGGGTCTTTTTTGCAACTGTTGCATAAAAAGCAAACCAATAAAGCAAACAGGGCTGAAAGGACTGTTTTTTTCATGTTGGCAATGATGTGTGAATTGGGTTTAAATAAATGAGCAGGTAAAGGTTAAATTTACCGGTTAATCACCTCTTTAATTTGCCCGATGATGTGATTTGCCATACCGGTAGCAATGGTTTCGGAGGCGCTTTCGGCATAAATGCGGATAATGGGCTCGGTGTTTGATTTGCGCAGGTGTACCCATCCTTGGTCAAAATCTATGCGTAGCCCGTCTATGATGTTAGTAGGGTAGCGCTCGTAGCGTTTTTTGAGGGCATCTAAAACATCATCGGGATTGATGTTTGCGAACCGGCTAAGGTCAATTTTATTTTTAGAGATATGGTAATCGGGATATTTGTTTCGGAGCGAGGAGCAAGATTTTCCCCACGTAGCTAAGTGCGACAAAAACAAGGCAATGCCCACTAAGGCATCTCTGCCGTAGTGCAGGGGGGGGTAAATAACGCCGCCGTTGCCCTCGCCGCCTATTACGGCATTTACCTCTTTCATTTTTGCCACTACATTTACTTCGCCCACTGCCGAGGCAAAGTAGTTGCCGCCGTGTTTAAGGGTAATATCGCGCAGGGCAGCCGTTGATGAAAGGTTAGAAACTGTATTGCCTTTTTGGTGTTGCAGTACATAATCTGCCACCGCTACTAAGGTGTATTCTTCGCCAAACATGCTGCCGTTTTCGCTTATGAGTGCAAGCCGGTCGGCATCGGGATCTACCACTATACCCAAATCGGCTTTGCTGCGCGTTACTTCCATAGCAGTAGTGGCAATGTGTTCGGGCAGGGGTTCGGGGTTGTGGGCAAACAAACCGGTAGGTTGGCAGTTGAGCTCTACAATATTTTGAACACCTAAGGCATGAAGCAGCGCCGGCACTGCCACTCCGCCTACTGAGTTAATGCCATCAACCAAAATGGTAAAATTGCGCTCGGTAATGGCTTTAACGTTTACCAAGGGTAAGGCTAAAATTTGGGCAATATGCGTTTTTAGGTAGGTAAACTTTTTGTGGCAAATGCCTAACTGGGTTACATCGGAAAAGGTAAAATCATCTTTATCGGCTAATTCCAATACTTGTTTGCCATCGGTTTCGCTGATAAATTCGCCCTTTTGATTGAGCAGTTTAAGAGCATTCCATTGGGCAGGGTTGTGGCTTGCCGAAAGTATAATGCCGCCCGATGCTTTTTCGGCAACTACGGCAATTTCGACCGTGGGCGTGGTAGCCAAACCTATCTCTATAACATCAATGCCGATGCTCATAAGCGAACCGCTAACCAACCTTGCCACCATATTGCCCGATATGCGCGCATCTCTGCCCAATACAATTTTGGGTTTAGGCACATTGGCTTGCTGTTTTACCCACATGCCAAAAGCGAGCGAAAATTTAACCAAGTCATAAGGAGTAAGATTTTCGCCCGAAACACCGCCAATAGTGCCTCTTATGCCCGATATAGATTTAATGAGTGTCATATAGTAAATTTGATGCGTATAGCCTCCGGTGGGAAGTGGGCTGCAAAAGTAACCAAAAACCTAAATACCCGATGAGTTAAATCGCTTCGGCAAGGGTATTTTCTTTTACATAACGCCAAAAGAGGTCAAGCCCTTTTAGCTTTTCTTCATCAAGTTGGTAGCTGATGTATTTAGAAAAATAGGCTTTCACATCAAAATTGGGCGAGTACATGGGTTGATACTTTTCTGCCACTTCGTCAATGGCTTCCATACCAGCCTTAAAAGACTCATTCAGCCTGCTTTCAAACCCCGCGGGCAAGTTGCCGGTAGTAACCCAAGCTGCAAAAACAAAGGGTAAACCGGTAAACTGATGCCAAGCTTGGCTCAAATCGTATTCAAAAGCAAACTTGGGAGCCCAATCAATAGTACGGTCGCCAATAATAACGCCACCGGTAGAGCCGGTAATCATTTGCTCGTAACCGGGTTGGGCGGGGGTAAAACGGATATAAGGTAAATGCCAAAATTGGCGGCAAAGCATCTGCACCAATTGTACCGATGTGCGCGATTGGTAATCCAGTAGGATATGCGTTAGTGTTTCAAGCGGTTGTTGGGCATATAGCGAAACCGTTTTTACTGCCCCCACTGCCCCGATGCAGAAATTGGTAATGATACGGGCATTAGGGATAGCAGGAATAGTAGCCACCGGCACTAAACCAACTCGTACATCTTTGTTTTGTAAGTGTTTGGCGGTTTGTGAAGGCATTTCCAAAATCAGGTCAATATCGTGGAGTAAACCCGTTTTTTCAAGCCCGTGAATAAAGGGTTTGGTATTGAGGTATGATACGCAGGATACTTTGATAGGCATGGCTTTGGGTGTGGTTAAAAATTGTGCAAACATAACTTTCAAAACATAGTGAAAGTTCTGAAAAAGCATAAACTAAAAATAAACTTATGTGAACAATATGGTTATGGAAAAAATGTAATATAGTGTCGGTTTCTTTAAAAATCAACATTCTTCTGTAAAAAATGCCCATCAAATACTCAAATTGGGAAATAAAATCCTTACTTTTCGCCGCTTTTTTGAAAAGCCTGAAACACCTGTTTTAAATAAATAATGGAGCAATACTTTCTTAAATTTAATGTACAAAGACATGACGAAATATCTACTCGTATTTAGTATTTTCTTGCTTTATTTGGAAACAAGTGCGCAAACTTATAATATGAGTAACAATAGTGTTACCAATACAAGCGGAACTCTGCATGATAGCGGGGGTCCGCTTTTTAATTATGGTAACAACCAAAATTTGGTGTTTACCATCTGCCCTACCGGCGCTTCGTGTATAGCTTTAAACTTCTCTTCGTTTGCACTTCAAAACGGACCCGATGTATTGAGTATCTACAATGGCAATTCCACATCGGGCGCATTGTTAGGTTCATTTACCGGCGCCAACTCGCCCGGTACTTTGTTCATTACCGGCTCCTGTGTTACCTTAAATTTCACTTCCAACAACAACACAGTAGCTGCCGGTTGGACTATGACCTGGCAAGGGCAAACCAGTTGTTCAAATTTGCAGGTGCAAACCGGAGGAAATAACAGCAATGCGTCATGGTTAGTGCCCAATATATTTCTGACTGGTTGCTCGCAGGTATCCAATGTAACTTACACCGGCAGTAACCAAGCAATTGGTTATTTTACAAACGGTGCCGGTATTGGTTTGGCAAGTGGCATTATTTTGGCAACAGGAAATGCAACAAATGCCATAGGTCCTAATAATGCAACGGGTGTCACAACTAATTTGGGTACCGCAGGCGATCCAGACCTTACAGCTCTTACAGCTTTCACCCCTTGCGGTTCTGCGTCAACTACACTTGATGCAGCGGTACTTACCTTTAATTTTGTGCCGTTGAGCTCTACGGTAGAATTTAGATATGTTTTTGCATCTGATGAGTATCTTGAATATGTATGCTCAAGTTTTAATGATGTTTTTGGCTTTTTCATCAGCGGACCCGGTATTACAGGGCAACAAAATATAGCAACAGTACCCGGTACCAATACCTATGTGGGTATCAATACGGTGAATAATGTAAATAATTCGGCTTATTATATCAATAATCCTTCGGGAAGCCAGATTACCCAATATGACGGGTTTACTACTGTAATGACTGCCACAGCTACAGGATTAACTCCTTGCCAAACCTATACCATTAAATTAGCCGTAGCAGATGCCGGCGACCGCATTTTGGACTCGGCGGTGTTTTTAGGCGCTAATAGTTTTAACGCAGGAAATGCCATCAACGTTTCGGCATTTGTGCCCAGTACCGGTACCTTAGATGCGTACGAGGGCTGCCAAGATGGATATTTTCAGTTTACCCGTGGCGACCTAACCGACCTCTCTCAACCCATTAATTTTACCATTACCGTAACCGGAACTGCTACGCCCGGAGTGGATTATGAACCGCTAACCCTAACCGTTACCATTCCACCGGGTGAAATATCGGTTACTTTACCGGTAATTGCCTACCAAGATTTTATTTTTGAAGGCTCTGAATCCATTATTGTTCAAATTAACGAATTGCAATGTAACTGTACCTTGCCACCGCCTGCACAACTTAACATATTTGATACCCCCGAACCCTTTACCGCTTTCATTAGTAATCCCCCTGTCATTTGCCCACCCGGTTCTGCTCTTATAGCGGTTATAGCGCAGGGTAGCCAGTTTACACCATACACTTACGCTTGGAGTAATGGTGGGATTGGCCCTGCCATATCGGTTAGCCCGGCGGTAAGTACTACCTATTCTGTTACGGTTACCGATGGCTGTGGCAGAACCACCACAACCTCTATTCCGGTTACCGTAAGTACTGCTGCACCCAGCGCTGCCATTACCCCCGCCGGACCATTCTGCCAAACATCAGCGCCTGTAACATTGGTTGCTGCCAGCGGAGGTGGTACATGGTCGGGACCAGGCGTAACACCTGCTACAGGTGTTTTTGATCCTGCTGCTGCCTTTGCATCGGGTCCGGGTCCTTATACCATTAGTTATTTTGTCAGTAATTCTTGTGGCAGTTCTACTGCAAGTACTACCATAATAGTCAATCCCAATGCTGCGCCGGTTATTAATCCATTTACCCCGCCTTGTGTTGGTTCTACCAGTTTAATTACCCTCACTTCCAATATCGCCGGCGGCACATGGTCAGGCCCGGGTATTGTGGGGGGGAGCAATACTACCGGACAATGGAGCCCGGTTTTGGCATCGGGTAGTGGTGCCGGACCTTACACCATCACCTATAACTCTCCTCCTCCTTGTGGTGGCACCACCAGTACTACCATAGCTTTTGCACTGGTTCCCACAGCAACCATAACCGGAAACACTGCTCTCTGTTCCGGCCAATCTACAACGCTTACTGCATCGGGCGGCGGCACCTATCAATGGAATACTGGTGCAACATCAGCAAGCATCACCGTAAATCCCTCTTCTAATACCACTTATAATGTAACCGTAACCAGTACTGGCGGCTGTACTGCTTCTTCTACCGTAACCGTAGCTGTTAGTGCATCGCCTATAGCCAGCATTAATAACCCAACACCAATATGTGCAGGGCAAAATGTTACCCTTACCGCTACAGGAGGGGGCACTTATGCATGGAGTTCCGGACAAAATACTGCCTCCATAACAATTAGCCCGACTTCAACTACCACATATATCGTTACCGTTACCAATGCAGCGGGTTGTACTGCAACTGCTTCTCGCACTGTTACTGTCAATCCACAACCAACAGCAAGTGTCAATTCGGTTTCTCCTATCTGTAGTGGACAAAGCGTTACCTTAACTGTTACTGGAACCGGAACTTATACATGGAACACTGGCGCTACCTCGGCAAGCATAACCGTAAACCCCACTGCCAACACTACTTATATAGTTACTGTAACAGGCGCAGGCGGTTGTACTGCTACTGCGTCAAGTGCAGTTACAGTCAATCCGCAACCTACCGCAAGCGCCGGCGCTCCTCAATCTATTTGTGCCGGACAGAGCGCTACGCTTACTGCAACCGGTGGCGGTACTTACGCATGGAGTTCCGGGCAATCTACCGCATCTATTACAGTTAGTCCGGCTGCAACCACCACTTACATCGTTACTGTTACCGGCACGGGAGGTTGCACTGCTACAGCTTCTAATACCGTAACCGTTAATCCCATTCCTACTGCGGGTTTAAATCCTCCGCAAACAGTTTGTAGTGGAACTAATGTTACTCTTACTGCAACCGGTGGCGGTTCCTATTTTTGGAATACCGGCGCTACTTCCGCCACTATATCGGTTAGTCCTACCGCTACTACTACTTATACCGTTACGGTAACCGGCACAGGTAACTGCACCGCATCTGCTTCAACAACCATCACCGTAAGCCCCAATCCTACCGCTAATGCCGGACCTAATCAAACTATTTGTGCCGGCAACAGCATTACAATGGTAGCTACCGGAGCGGGCGCAGGTGGTTCTTATTCATGGAGTAATGGTGTAACCACTGCATCTAATACTGTTAGCCCAACGGCTACTACCACCTACACAGTTACTGTTACCAATGCAGCCGGTTGTACCGCCTCTGCCTCAAAAATAATAACCGTGAATCCCATTCCAAACGCCAATGCCGGTCCAAACCAAACTATTTGCGCCGGACAAAGTGTTACGATGACTGCTACCGGCGGTGGCACCTATTTGTGGAATACGGGCGCTACTACGGCAACAACAACGGTTAGTCCCGCTTCAACAACAACCTATATTGTAACCGTAACCGGTGCAGGCGGTTGTACGGCATCTGCTTCCAGAACCATAACCGTTAACCCGGCGCCAATACCCTCTATAACTGCTCCGCCAACTATTTGCGTTGGCGGTAGCATATCTTTAACTGCTTCGGGCGGTATAACTTATACATGGAGTACCGGCGCTACTACTGCAACCATCAATGTTAGTCCGGCAAGTACTACCACTTATACAGTAACCGTAACCGGTACGGGTGGTTGTACGGCAACCACTTCCACTACTGTTACTGTTAATCCACCCACACCTCCTTCAATAAATCCACCCGCTCCAATTTGTGCCGGTCAAAGCGCCAGTTTAACCGCCACCGGCGGCGGCACCTATCTGTGGAATACAGGCGCTACTACGGCAAGCATCAGTGTGAGCCCTGCTTCTACCACCAACTACACCGTAACTGTTACCGATACAGGGGGATGTACGGGCAACGGTAACGGTGAATCCCAACCCGACAGCGGGAGTAAACACACCCTCCCCGA
>ERZ761609.171-NODE-171-length-87554-cov-72.998846_pt1 | contig 87554 bp, 41 predicted proteins | sample MGYA00511163_ERZ761609 | MGnify/ENA primary metagenome ERZ761609 (study PRJEB28899, sample SAMN02445070) | bioreactor sludge metagenome | biome: EBPR sludge | place: Australia: Brisbane, Thorneside Wastewater Treatment Plant | collected 2011-12-16 ...
ATTTAAGTTCTGAATAATCCGTGTAATCCTTTAATCCGTTCAATCCGTGATTCAGACAATTGCAAAATTCAAATTGCAAATAAATTATTTAACAAATATTTTATCCCACAGATATCAAAATCTTTCCGGGATTTTTTTATGTATAACCTGTCAATATAAAATGATAATCCAATAGAGTAAAACTTTTTTTAAGAAAGGGGTACAGGAATAAATTTAATTTCTAAACAAATGATTGAATAAAACCATATGTTTGTGAGATGTTTATTAAATAATAAAAACCTTAGGTTTGTAAAAATTAAAAATTTCAAAATGGAAAGGAGTAGTTATGAAATTTCTGAAAAATATATTCAAACCGGTAAGAGTTCTAATAATTCTAATTTTATTTATGCTTGCAGCGAAAGGATCTTTAGGTCAGAATTTTGTAAAAATTACTGATCAGAGTAATCCTGTAGTTAATGATACATTGGCAGGCGTTTACATCGGTTCAAGCTGGGTAGATATTGATAATGACAAATGGCTTGATCTGTTTGTGAACAGAAAAGTAATTTACAAAAATCTTGGTAACGGCAATTTTGTGAAACTGATATCCGCTATGGCAAATCAAAATACAAATCTCAGCAATACATGGTCTGATTATAATAACGACGGATTGACAGACTGCTTCGTAACTTCTACAGGCGGACCGTTTTCATATCTTTACAAAAATGAAGGTAATGGAATAATGAGCAAAGTTCTTACAGGTGTTATAGGCGATACTGCAAACAACACCGGCTGGGGCTGCGCCTGGGCTGATTATAATAATGATGGTCATACTGACCTGATTATTGCGGCTGCAAACGGTTTTGGTACAGTGTTTCATCCCAACAGATTTTTGAAAAATAACGGAGACGGGAGTTTTACAAGACTTGAGATACACGGACTAACGGATACTCTTGCGCCGTTTACTGTTCCGGCATGGTCTGATTATGATCAGGATGGTGATATGGATCTTTTTATAGGAAGCGGACCCGGAGGATCTACTTCTACAGATTTCTTATATAAAAATATGCTGACTGAAACCGGTTCGGCAGATCTGGTAAGACTTATGACGGCTCCTATGGCTACTGATCAGCTCGACGGTCAGGTATGGAACTGGATCGACTATGATAATGACGGAGATCTTGACGGTTTCATTACAAATTACGCAAATAATGTACCGAATAATTTATACAGAAATAATAACGGTGTCTATGAAAGGATGATAGCTGCTCAGGTAGGAAGTATAGTATCAGATATAGGTTTATATCTCGCAAATGTCTGGGGTGATTTTGACAATGACGGAGACCTTGACTGCTTTGTAACAAGAGACGGAGGACAGCAGAGCAGATATTACAGCAATAACGGGAACGGAACATTTACAAGAATTGATACGCTACAGGTAGTTTCAATCTCCGGAGGAAATTACGGAGCTACAGCAGGCGATTACGACAATAATGGAACGCTTGACCTGTACGTAGCCGGCAGCACTTCTTCAAAAGGTCTGTTTAGAAATGATCTTGTTAACGGAAACAAATGGATTAATATAAAATGCATCGGTTCAGGACCGGGAAATAATTATTCCAATAAATCGGCGATCGGAACCAGAGTAAAAGCCAAGGCAACTATCAACGGAACGGAAGTCTGGCAAATGCGTGAAGTGTCGTCGCAAAATTCTTTTAACTCAATGAATATGCTGAACGTGCATATGGGATTCGGTGATGCCGCTTCTATTGATTCGCTGGTGATAATCTGGCCAAGAGGGCTGAAAGAAGTTTATACAAACGTCGGTCTGAATCAGTTTTATAACGCAACTGAAGGACAGGGAATTGTCTCCGGAATTGAACAGGAGTCACAGGCAATTCCGGAAGGTTTTCTGCTGGAACAGAATTTTCCAAATCCGTTCAATCCAATAACAACCATAAAGTTCACAATACCGTCAAGAGAAATATCAAATTCTCTTTACACTCTAAAAATCTTTGACATACTCGGAAAGGAAATTGCGACGTTATTTTCTTCAAAACTCAATCCGGGAAGTTACTCATATACATTCGACGGTAATAACCTCAGCAGCGGAGTTTATTTCTATAGTCTGCATTCGGAAAATTATTCTCAGACAAGGAAAATGCTTCTTACCAAATGAATTGAAAAAGCCGTTCTTTTAAATAAAGGAACGGCTTTACCTGTATCTGTAAATTCAGTAAAGTATTATCAGTAAAATCCCGTCTTAAATTTTCTTTTGTCCGAATAGAGAACAGCTTTATAACTGAAGTCATTTTTAAATACTTTCGGCCGGACAAATTCATCCGTATTAAAATAAGTAAGATACTTTTTAACACTCCATGTAAACTGAGCGCTGTAATTTTTGAATTCATTTCTTGAAAGGTAATTTAATGTTGATTGTCTTTCAGATGTTACGATGTAAAGATTCAGATATGGATTTATGCTTTTGAATTCAATAACATAAATACCTGTACCTGATCCGAGAGAATAAGAAAAATTTGTATTTCCTGCAGCACCGAGATAATTATCGGACGGTGTGAAGAGTTCGGGCGGCGACTCCGGATACAGTTTTAATTCAGCGCCGGGAGATACAAAATTCAGTCCGGCATAACCTGAACCGTTATTGAATCTTCCGAAACCGGTAACGAGAATTTTGTTTGTAACGGAAAGTTTATCGGGCACCCAGATATGTGTCTTTACAGCTCCGTCAGAATTCTCTGAAAACTTTATTGCAGAATTCAGATTATAATTGAAAAAATTCAGTGAAACATTGAATTCGGTTTTCAGAGATTTACTTGCCGGCTGATATACATTAATTGCTGAAGTGGAAAGAGAGCTGCCTTTTTTATTATTTATCCTTGCTGTTTTATTCCTGTCATTTTTATAAACGCTTACTTTCAAATATTTAATAGTCTGAAATCCTTGTTTATCCCTCAGCAGAAAAACTAACTCTCCTTTCAGATAATTTTCAGAAACCGGCCAGAGTATATTAAGATTTACGGTTGAGTCACCTACACCTGCTTTAGCTTCTTTACATTCAAACACTTCCTGACTTATCATCTTGATCACAGCACTTCCGCCTTCGGATATTTTCGGGAATCTAACTTTAAGCTGAACATAATTTGAGAACTGCTCTTTCAGGTCGCCGAAAATAATGAGCTCGGGATTGGATAATGTCAGGTCTTTGTATATTACAGCTGTTGACGAAGTTTTCTCTGCTATAGTCAGCGTATATGGAAAAGTCACATTTGTTAGTGAGAACTTTCCGAAGCGGTCTGTTAAAACTTCTTTTGAACCGTAAATTACTTTTACAAAAGGTACCGGAAATTTTCTTTCATCCGTTACCTTTCCGTTTAAGAAAAGGCTGATATCTTTTGAAGGCGAACCGGAAATAACATTACCGGCTACGGAAAAAATCAATAAAAAGGTAAGTAAAATTTTCAGTAATAATATTTTCATTCAGAGTGTTTTATGAAATTATAAAATAGAATGAAATTTTGAAACAGCATAAAATTACTATAAATTACAATTGGATTTATACAGGTATAATATTGCATTTAAAAAATTAAATTTGAATATATGAGAAGGGTTTTTACAAAAGGACTGCTGACTTATCTTTATCATATTTATCCCTTGCAGATATTTATTTCCCTGTATTTGTGATTTTATTTTGAATTGTCTTTACGGCATTGCTGAAGTAATTTTGTTAAAACAAAAAAAGTAATTTTTTTTAAAAATTAAAAGGAGGCTGAAGGCAATCAATAATTTCGAATAAAATTTCCCAAACTTTAATTTTCGTAATTATGAAAACAAAAATTATTTATTTTTTATGCTTGGCTTCTTATGTTTTGTTTCTCCTTATTCCGGGATGTTCTGAAGAAAATTCTGTAACAAACCCGCCCCCGCCCGGTCAGAATGACCTTGTAGTCGGAACATTAATCACAACACCAAATACGGTTACTGTAAATTTAAACGATACGGTTCTGTTCAGATTTACTGTAAATCCCGGAGTCCGGTTCACGGATTCAGTCTCACGTCTGATTAAAATAAATGCTAATAATACGGAAACCGAAATAGGTCTGCTTGAAGATAACGGTAATCTTCAAAACGGCGATGAGATTGCAAACGATAATATTTTCAGCGGCAGATTTATAATAAATGAATTATCTCAAGGAGATATAAAATATAAAGCTAAAGGAATTATTTCTTCCACATCAAACGGATATTCTCCCATTGTTACAATTGCTGTGCTGTCGGAATTATCCTCAAACGATGTGAAAACAGTTTTTACAACTCAGGCAAATGCACAGAATCAGCTCATTACTTACCTCGCCGGTAATCCTAATAATATAGATAACGCCTCGACACAACTGGCATCATGGCTGCAGACACAGACCGGAGTGCAGAGCGTGGAAAGAGCTGGCAATACCGGGATCCTGATTCATTACAGCAGCGGGATCTCCGGCGGTATTCTGTTTTCTCTCGCTAATTCAAGCGGCGCAATCTCTACTTTGGGAGGAGCGGGAATTTCCGATACGCTCAGGAGGAATAACAAAGCTATTCATCCGTCAAAACAAACTGTCGGAACGAATGACTTTTACAACGACAACGCATCTCAGTCTGACAATATCCTTCTCGACCCGAATACTATCGGAAACAGAAATGTTCTGATCTATGAACCATTTCTTGCAATTTACCCTCCGTATAATGTAGGACAAAAAGTTAAATCAAGACTGGAACAGTCCCTTTGCAAAGATTACAATGTTACGACTTATGTCAATCAGGAAGCGAATATTGCTGTCCTCTCCGATATTACGAAATACGGAATGGTCGTATTTACTACTCACGGGTTACTTGGTAAAAGTCTGTTTACAGGTGAAATAGCGGATACAAATCTTGCTGTATACAAAAACAAATACAAAGCTCTGATAAAAGCTGATAAGATGAGTATCTGGAAAAACATAGTGATAAGTACAGTCGGAACAGTTAACACTTCCGCAGACGTATATGTAGTGAATAATAAATTCATTTCAGATATAACAGGCACGTTTCCAAACTCTGTTATTGTAAATAACTCCTGTGAAAGTTCTATGAACCCTGACCTTGCCAATGCATTTCTTGGAAAGGGAGCAAAATCATATTTCGGTTACAGTAAAGTGGTTCACGTTGGGTTTGTTCAGACAATAAGTGATTCCATCGCAAAGAGACTCGGAGTGGAAAGTAAAACTACCGGCAATACTTTTTTTAACGCTTCAGATCCCGAATCACCGTTTGCTGTGTTTGAGAAAAAAATCGGTTCTGATGATCTTGGTTATTCTGCTTCTTTGATCAATAAGGATTTTGAGGAAGGAAAGATAGAGGGCTGGACAAGATCAGGTGACGGAAGAGTAATCAGCAGACTTGGTAATGTAAATCCTACTCAGGGAAGTTTCATGGGTATCATATCCACCGGTCTCGGATATACTACTTCAAGCGGTTCCATTTCACAGTGCTTCACAGTACAGAATAATCAGTCATCATTAAAGCTGAAATGGAATTTTCTGTCTGAAGAATTTCTTGAATACATAAATTCTCAGTTTCAGGATTATTTCAGAATCAAGATAATCAAACAGGACGGTTCAGAAGTTATCCTACTGAGTAAAACAATAGATCAGATCGCTGCTCAGTTCGGCGCTACTCAGCAAAATGCCGGTTCGCTTATACCGGTATCTCCCGATATTGTTTTCGATCAGGGTGGTGTATATATGACCGGATGGCAGGATATTACATTTGATATCACAGCTTACAGAGGTCAGGTGATTACAATTATATTCTCTGCCGGAGATGTCGGAGACAGTATCTATGATACGGCTATCCTTCTTGATGATATTATTATACAGTAATTAAAAAGACCGGACATTAAATCCGGTCTTTCTGATATTTAATATTTCAGAAAAATTTTGGAATACTGATTATAATAAAATGTATTTACAAAATCTGAGGAATACTATTCAGATTTAAAAATTTTATATACAATTCCCGCCAGTGCTGCGCCAATTACAGGAGCGACTATGAAAAGCCAGAGCTGTTCTATCGCCCATCCGCCTACAAAAACCGCCTGACTGATACTTCTTGCAGGATTTACTGAAGTATTTGTTACAGGAATACTGATAAGATGTATAAGCGTCAGAGCAAGTCCGATTGCAATTCCTGCAAATCCGGCAGGTGATCTTCCGTCCGTTGCTCCGAGTATTACAATTAGAAACATAAAGGTCATGACTACTTCAGTAACAAGCGCAGCCGTTAAATTATATTTCCCCGGCGAATGTTCACCGTAACCATTAGCAGCGAAGTCACCGATCGCTGATCCGTTTCCGGTTACTATTATATATAGAACTCCCGCTCCTGCAATTCCGCCCAGTATCTGTGAAATCACATAAGGGAATAATTCCTTTGTGGAAAATCTACCGCCTATCCATAATCCGATTGATACTGCGGGATTAAGATGAGCTCCCGAAACATGTCCGAGAGAATAAACGATTGTAAGAACTGTTAATCCGAATGCAAGAGATACTCCCGTAAATCCGATTCCCAGTTCAGGAAAGCCTGCTGCCAGCATTGCACTTCCGCATCCTCCGAGCACTAACCAAAATGTGCCGATGAATTCTGCAAGATTTTTTTTCATTTTGTTTTTTTTTATTAATTAAAAATTTATAAAAGTCATAATGACTTTTATAATTGAGTTGTCCTTAATTTTTACTATTATCTTTATCAGTAATACATCAGTGTATGTAACATAAGTTACCGGAAATATTTATTCTGCATTTTTTAGTTAGTTGTTAAAAAATACTGATTAATTTTTTTACTTAGTGATTCAAATATAAAATGCTGAAAACACGGATCATGACTAAATTTATTTATAGGTGCATAAAAATATCAGTTAAGATTGCCTTTTGTAAATCTGAATTCCTCTGTCCATTCATTATCTTTGGATCTTAAATTCAACTTTATTACCAGCTCTTCACCATTCATGTGATATGTAATTCCGTTAAAGTATGCTGTCTTCTCATTAATTTTTATCAGATTAAATGTAACCCATTTATCTTTATCTTCCCAGGGTGTAAGATCCCTACCGAAATGTTTTAACTTTAAAGTAACCGTGCCTTCGGATTCCTCCATTATCATGTATTCGGAAAAATTAAGTTTACCATCCTTCATTAATCTGAAAATTCCAATCATACTGTTATCAGCAGCCGGCATCCAGAGTTCATCACATTCGCCTCCGAGACCGGTCCCTTTCCAGTAACCTGTCAGCCATGTTAGTTCAGATAAACTGCCTTTACCGGGTGCATCTCCCGCTTCGGATTTAAGAACATCCTGTCCATGTGCAGCAATTGCAAAAAAAAGTAAAAAACTAAGAGTTAATATCAGCATAATATAAAATTATTTATTTAAGTTAAGCAGAACATTTTAGAAAAAGTTTTATATATTTAAAAATTTAATAATCAGGAAGTTTTTTTTAAAAAATCAAATCCGCCTTTTCTCAGATTAATGCCGAATTCCAGATATGCTTTCAGGCATGCAAGAAAATTCGCCCAGCCTTCAGTATTTCCTTTCAGCCATTTTATTCCGGATTCGTTATTCTCCATGCTTTTTTCTGATATTCTTACAACTGTTGAATCGTCATTTACGGCTTCGAGTTTTATTTCGGTTAAAAGTTCTTCACCGTCAATGATCCAGTAAAATGAAATAATATTATTCGCTTCTGTTTTCCCGACTCTGACCGGTGCCTGATCTTCAAACTCCGGAAATTTCCATATAAGATTTTCACCTTCTTCCATACGGCCGGTGCTTTCAGAAATAAAATAGTTACGCATCTCTTCAGGATTTACAATAGCTTCAAATATATCAGCGGCAGGCTTTTGAATTTGTATTGCAGCATTAACTTCAAGTTTAGAATTTGACATAATTTAATTATGCGTTCTGTAATAAAAGGATTTGTGAAATTACAAATACGGGACTTCATTTAAAAGCATTTAATTGCAGTATTAAGTTTATATTTTCATAATTGTTCTCATTCTGTTTTTTGACGCAGTATATCTGATTGTAAAATTATATAACTTAAATTCAGACGGGATTATACTTTATTATACAGTGCTTAATTCGTATATAATTTTTTCTTAAGATATAAACTTGCTTTCACCAGTAGTATCAGCACAGGCACTTCCACTAAAGGTCCTATCACGCCTGCAAATGCCTGCGGCGAATGAATTCCGAAAACAGCAATTGATACTGCAATCGCAAGTTCAAAATTATTTCCTGTGGCGGTAAATGAGATCGATGCGTTCTTGTCATAAGGGACTTTCATAGACTTGTTAATAAAGAAACTCGTGAAGAACATTAATACAAAATATATAATGAGCGGTGTTGCAATTTTCAGCACATCAATGGGAAGTTCAAGAATTTTTTCGCCTTTCAGACTGAACATTAAAACAATTGTAAAAAGTAAAGCATATAACGTAACCGGAGATATTAACGGAATATACTTTCTGTTAAACCAGTCTATTCCTTTATACTTTATTAACATATACCTGCTCAGAAATCCTGCTATAAAAGGAATGCCGAGATAAATAAAAACACTTTCAGCTACGCTGCTCATCGGTACATGCACATCAAAGTTACCGAGTCCAAATTTCTCAGGCAGCATGTTAATAAAAAGCCAGACATAAAAGCTGTAAGTCAGCACCTGAAAGATACTGTTAAGCGCTACCAGTAAAGCGCCGTATTCCCTGCTTCCGCCGGCGAGATCATTCCAGACAATTACCATTGCAATACACCGTGCAATTCCTATTAAAATTAATCCTGTCATATAATCCGGCTCATCACCGAGAAAAATAATCGCCAGCACAAACATTAGAACAGGTCCGATCACCCAGTTCAGTACAAGAGACAGTGACATTACTTTTTTATCCTGAAAAGCTTTAGGAAGAAGCGAGTAATCAACTTTTGCAAGCGGGGGATACATCATGAGTATCAGCCCGATAGCCAGAGGAATATTTGTAGTGCCCGAAGATAATGAGTCTGACAGATCTGATATGCCGGGAAATATATTTCCAATAAATACTCCTGTTGCCATAGCCAGAAATATCCAAAGAGTTAAAAACCTGTCAAGAAATTTTAATTTGATTTTCATAATTATTTTGAACTACGGGTAATGCTTACAACCGGATATATTGGGAGGTAAGTTTTAAAAATTAGAATCTAATCGCACTTATACGAATAAATTTTTTTATCAAAAAATCCTGTAAGCAATCCTCTTGCCAGACCCCAGTTTTCAGGATTTATACAGTATTTTGTTTTCGGCGGATTTATTTCGCCCTGTATAAGCCCTGCATCTTTTAAAACTTTTAAATGCTGTGAAAGAGTGCTGTTGGCAATTGGCAGTTCAGCAGACAAATCTCCGTGATAACAACATGACCGGTCAGCAAGCAGTTCTAAAATTGATATCCTTACGGGATTTGCCAGAGCATTGGCAAATTTAGAAATAAGCTGTTGTGTTTCAGTGAATTTATTATTTTTTGCTTTCATTAAAATAGTCATTTATTCGTAAACTTACGAATAACAGACTGCCAATTCAAGTAAAAATTATTTATTGCACGGAATTGTTCGGTATGAAAAAGACAATGCAGGATAATATAATGGAGTATTGAATAAAGCTTAATTATACTTTTGAGAAGGTGAATTATTAATTTAAAAATGTTTTGTAAATTGCTCTTCTTCTGTTAATCCCTCAATAGCTTTTGCAGCAGTTTGATCTGTTGTTGTTAAAATTTATACTTTATCAAAACATCCTGTTCCGACGAAACTCTGATGCTTTACCGCAACTGCAGATTATTTTATGAACTGCTTAACTTAGTTATTAAAAGCTTATCAATTTTTTTACCGTCAATATCAACAATTTCAAATCTGTAACCTAAATGTTCAAGTCTGTCACCGATGCGCGGGATATCAGTTAATTTAGAAAATACAAATCCCGCTGCAGTAGAATAGTCTATTTTCTCAAAATCAATTTCAAAGTCATCAATGATCTCGGCTAATAATTCTACAGGCGCGTCACCGCTGATAAGAATTGAGTTATCTTCGCGGACAAAAATATCTGGCTCATCTGTCTCTCCTTCCTCCGGTATATGCCCCACTATATTTTCTATAATATCATGAATAGTTATAATCCCTTCAAAACCCCCATGCTCATTTACAACGCAGCATATATGAGTCTTCATTTGTTTCAGAATATTAAGTACTGACTGAGCATCGGTCTCTTCAGTTACCAATACCGGCTGAATTATCAATTCACTTATACTGAAATCAGAATTCATAGCAAGTCTTTTATAGAAATCCCTCAGAGAAAGTAAACCGCGTAAATTATCAAGATGACCCTGAGCGCAGACTACGCGGCTGTGACTGACTTCAGATAAAAATTTAAAGTTCAGAGCATCCGGTTCATCAAGATCTAACCATTCCACGTCAGTACGGTGTGTCATAATGTGTTTTGCCTTTTTATCTGAAAAGTAAAACACTTTTTCATGAATTATCTTTTGTTCTTTTTCGATAACACCTTCAGCAGAAGCGATATGAATTAATTGCCGTAACTCGGATTCGGATAATTTTTCAGAATATTTTCTAATACCAAGTAATCGGTTTACAAAGTTTGTTGAGTAAGAAAGAATTTTAACAAAAGGATAAAACGCTGCGCTGAAATAGTAAATGACCGGAGCAACACGAACTGCAATTTTTTCCGGATTACTCATAGCAACTGTCTTTGGTACTAATTCGCCTATAACAATTGAAATATAAGTAATTATCACAACTGTAACTGATAGTGAAATAACTCCGGCATATTCTTTTGTGAATTCGAAATTCTGAAAGAAAGGAGATACATCATCAGCTATGTTTAATCCTCCGTAAACGCCTGTTACAATTCCGATAAGCGTAATTCCGATCTGAATCGAAGAAAGAAAATTTTCAGAATTGTCGAGTAATTTTAATGCTGTATTTGCTCCTTTATACCCTTCGGATTTTAAATGCTCTAAACGTGTCCGCTTGCTTGACACCAGAGCTATCTCTGATAATGCAAAAAAACCATTCAGTAAAATCAGTAAGCTTAAAATAAGTATTTCCATTCAGTGTAATAATTTATTTTTGACCGGCTCAAAAAAAGTGATATGCAGATCGTTAAAAAGTATTAAGTTATTACCGGACTTAAAGATCAAATTTTATGATTAATTTTCTCTCATTTTAATCAATTCCTTCGTCATCTTCAATGTGATCCTTTTTCTGAAACTTGCTCTCCGTCGGAAATATAAAGTCGTCATCCAGGGATAACCCGCTTAAGTCTTTTACTTCCGGATCATTTAACTCTGTTATGCTTCTGCATTTCCTGATACATTCAGACGGATGTTTACTTCTGCTTATAAGTATTCAGAGGAATATTCAAAAGTGTTAAGTCTTAATTCGGATACATGAGGGAGAAAATTACTGTTGACTATATGAATAAATGTTCATATATTTGTTTACTTAAATTTAAAAATGGCAAAAGCAAAAACGAATTTAGATGCTGATCAGGTAATCAGAGTAGCAGAGATATTAAAAACTATCGGTCATCCGGTCAGACTGAAAATACTTGAAGCGCTTGAAGACAAAGAGCCGCTTTCAGTATCTGAGATTCAGGATAATATCGGAACAGAAACAGAGCAGTCGCTTCTTTCACATCACCTTATAAAAATGAAAGACCGCGGAATACTTAAATGCGAAAAGAACGGCATGAATGTTATGTACCGGCTTGAAGACAGGAATATCCTGAAAATATTTGAGTGTATGGAGTCCTGTACATTGTTTGAAAATAAAACATACAGATAAATTTTTAATGAAAGTCCATTGACACAGTATAACCTGTATAAAAATTTAAAATTATCAGACAGCGCATTCTGGGATGACCGGTATGAATCAGGTCAGACCGGCTGGGATATTGGATATGCCTCAACTCCTGTTAAGGAATATGCAGATCAGATATCAGATAAAGAAATTAAAATATTAATACCCGGCTGCGGAAATGCGTATGAAGCGGAATATCTACTGCAATCAGGTTTCAGAGATATTACGGTTCTTGATATTTCTGAAGTGCTGACGGAGAAGTTGAAAATGAAATTCGGCGGATATGAAGGAATTAGAATATTCAATGAGGATTTTTTCGAACATGAAGATAAATATGATTTGATTATAGAGCAGACTTTTTTCTGCGCGCTTGATCCGGGAATGCGGGAAGAATATGCAGTAAAAATGTCTTCGCTACTTTCTGAAAACGGTAAAGTAGCAGGCGTATTGTTTGACACGCAGTTTGAAAAAGAAGGTCCGCCGTTCGGTGGATCCCGTAATGAGTATGAAGTTTTATTCGGAAAACATTTTGAAATAAAAACGCTTGAAAGATGTTACAACTCTGTCGCAAAGAGAAGCGGCAATGAAGTATTTATTAATCTTAAAAATAAAAAATTATGACATACATCGGAATCATAATCGGAGGAATAGCCGGATTCCTGTACTGGAACTTCATCGGATGCGAATCAGGCGCATGCGCCATTACATCTAACAAATATATATCAACAGGATACGGAGCTTTGCTCGGTTCACTGCTTTTCTCAACTATAGCCGGATCAGCGACTTTTAAGAATATTATTCCTGACTTCAGCGGGAAAGATTCATCTGCAAAATATCAGAACATAAGCGGCGAGGAACTGGTACTGAAATCTGATGATGATGAGTTTGTAATTATAGATGTCAGGACACCGGGCGAATGGGAATCAGGATATATTCATGGCGCAGATGAGTTCATTAATTTTAACGGAAGTGACTTTGAAGAGAAAATACAAAAACTTGATTCATCCAAATCTTTCATACTATACTGCAGAAGCGGAAACAGAAGCGGCAAGGCGTGTGAAATCATGCACGGTAAAGGATTCAGAAAGCTGTACAATCTTTCCGGCGGTATTATGAAATGGAAAGGCGATTTAAAAAAAGACTGATAAATTTTTTAATAATAAATTAAATATTCATAAATGAAAATCGAACAGATATATACAGGATGCCTTGCACAAGGCGCATATTATATAACAAGTAAGGGAGAAGCGGCTATTGTGGATCCTCTAAGAGAGATAAAGCCGTATCTTGAAAGAGCTGAAAAAGACGGAGTTAAAATTAAATATATTTTTGAAACGCATTTTCACGCAGACTTTGTCAGCGGCCACGTAGATCTGGCAAAAGCAACAGGCGCGAAAATAATATACGGTCCGACCGCTCAGCCGGAATTTGAATGCGTCATTGCAAAAGACGGTGAAGAATTCAAACTGGGTGATATAAAAATCAAAGCGCTTCATACTCCCGGTCATACAATGGAAAGCACATGCTATCTGTTGATTGATGAAAAAGGAAAAGATATTGCGCTGTTCAGCGGTGATACTTTATTCATAGGTGATGTCGGAAGACCTGATCTTGCGCAAAAGGCGGCAGATATGACACAGGAGCAGCTTGCGGCAACATTGTTTCATTCGCTTCGTGATAAAGTAATGAAACTTGAAGATGATGTCCTTGTCTATCCGGCACACGGAGCAGGCAGCGCATGCGGAAAAAATATGAGCAAGGAAACCGTCTCGACTATAGGCGCTCAGAAAAAAATGAATTATGCGCTGAGAGCTGATATGACAGAAGAAGAATTTGTAAAAGAAGTAACGGACGGACTTCTTCCGCCGCCGAATTACTTCCCAATGAATGTTGCTATGAATAAGAAAGGTTATGAAAATATAGATACAGTAATGAAACGCGGTCTTAAGGCAATGAATGCGGAAGAATTTGAATCAGCTGCAAACGAGACAGACGCTGTAATGCTTGACACCAGGAATGATAAATTTTTTAATACCGGATTTATACCAAACAGTATAAATATTTCTTTAGACGGTCAGTTCGCTCCCTGGGTAGGCGCTCTGATACCTGATGTAAAGCAGCAGCTTTTGTTAATTGCAGAGCCTGGACGTGAAGAGGAATCAGTGATGCGTCTTGCAAGGGTCGGATATGATAATGTGATCGGATATCTTGAAGGAGGATTTGAAGCATGGATAAAAGCAGGTAAGGAAATTGATACAATAAGCAGAATAACTCCGCAGGAATTTGAAAAGGATTTTGATAAAAATAAATCGATTGTTATAGATGTAAGAAGACCGGGTGAATATAATTCTGAACATGTGGACGGAGCGGTTAATATTCCTCTTGATTTTATAAATGATAATCTGGCTGAATTTCCGAAAGATAAGGAATTTATAATTCACTGCGGAGGCGGATACAGAAGTATGACAGCCGCTTCAATTCTCAAATCCAGAGGCTGGGAAAATTTTAAAGAGGTCGAGGGCGGGTATAATAAAATAAAATTAACAGGCGTTCCGAAAACTGACGCAGTATGCACTAAGAAAACTCAAAATGTATAAAATCATTTCGGGTAACTGAAATTCAATAATTTAACATTCTTTTAAAATGACAGAACTTTTAAAACAGCCCTGGCACTGGGCTGTTAGCGGCGCAGTGATCGGACTTATAGTTCCGATGCTTCTGATACTCGGCAATAAAAAATTCGGAATTTCATCATCATTCCGGCATATCTGCGCTGCATGTTTTCCCGGTAACGTAAAATTTTTCAGGTATGAATGGAAAAAGGAAATCTGGAATTTATTTTTCGTGGGCGGAATAATTATAGGCGCATTCATAGCGACAGTATTTCTGACTGATCCTTCGAAACCCATACGCATTGCTCCGGAGACAGCGGGAATTCTGAACGGTTACGGAATAACTGACTTCTCAAGTCTTATGCCTGTTCAGTTATTTAACTGGAGTAATTTACTTTCAGCAAAAGGTCTTGTGTTTTTTATAACAGGAGGATTTCTTGTCGGTTTCGGAACCAGGTATGCAGGCGGCTGTACTTCAGGTCATTCCATAATGGGACTGGCAAATCTTCAGAAAGCTTCACTTATTGCAACCATATTTTTCATGGCAGGCGGATTCTTCTCAACTAATATTCTTATCCCTTTAATATTTAATTATTTATAATAATGACAGAAAATGAACTGTTAAAATCCGGATACACTGAAACTAAGGAAGAAATTGAATTAAGACATCTCGATACAGTATGCACGAATGAATCGCAGCTTGTTCACCCGTGGTGGTATAATTTTAAATATACTGTAGTAGGAATTATTTTCGGAATAGTATTTGTAAAAGCGGAGATCATAAGCTGGTTCAGGATACAGGAAATGTTTCAGCTTACTTCATTTTTTATGTACGGTGTGATAGGTACTGCGGTAGCTGTCGGCGCACTTTCAGTATTTATTTTAAAAAAGCTTAAACTCAAAAGCATATACGGAGAAGATATTACGTTTGAAAACAAAGAATACAACAAAGGTCAGATCATAGGAGCGATGATTTTCGGAATCGGATGGGCGATAACGGGAGCATGTCCCGGACCGCTGTTTGCACAGCTTGGCAGCGGATATTCCGTGATCATTATTACTATACTGTCAGCGATTGCCGGAACCTGGGTTTACGGGAAATACAGAGACAGACTGCCGCACTGAATTCAATTACGAGTTGCGAGTTGCGAGTTACGAGTTACGAATTGCGAGTTACGAATTGCGAGTTACGAATTGCGAGTTGCGAGTTATGAGTTACGAATTGCGGGTTGGGAATTAAGGTTGGGAATTAAGGGTTAGGAAATACAGGTTAACTTGCTTCGGAATCAGAATCCTGCGGTTTTTCATTCACTTCAGAAAATAATCATTAAACTCTTTTGGCGAAGCATATCCGGTTTTCTTTTAATTTATAAAAATCCGTTTCAATTTTTACTCAAGACTTATTTTTTTTATAACTTTCAAATTAAAAAGTTTAGGATTATTTTCAATTCAATTTTTTTTTAAATAACACAATATAATGAAAAAGACTACATTTCTTTGCGTTAGCGCAATTCTTTTTTTCTGTATTACAATGATGATGGGTGTTAATACTGCATCTTCACAGCAGAATAATTACAGAAATCTTAACTGGTCGGATGAAACCGGCAAAAGTTTTACCTATGAAGGCGAAAGAAGAATTATTCCGGATATATTCAGAACAGTAAGAATAAATTTTAATGATCTTAAAAATGATCTGAAGAATTTACCTTTTGAATCATACGATAATCTTCCTCAGAATCAGGTGCAGATAAATCTGCCGAAACCCGACGGAACTTACGGACAATTTATTATTAATGAATATTCAATGATGGAGCCGGAACTCGCAGCTCAGTTTCCCGAGATTAAGACATTCACTATTAAAGGAGTGGATGATCCTTATGCAACAGGAAAAGTGGATATTACCATGCACGGTTTTCATGCAATGGTACTGAGTGTTAACGGAAATTACTATATCGATCCTTACAGCTCCGAAGAAAAAAATATTTACATTTCTTATTATAAAAAGGATCTGAGACCAAAGACAGATTATGACTGTCTTGTTACGGAAATTGCTGAGAATGAGCAGATCCCTATGGAATTCGATGCAACCGGAGAAATCCTTCGCACATACAGACTTGCAGTTGCGGCAACAGGAGAATACACAGCATTCCACGGAGGAACGGCTGCATTAGGTCAGGCGGCGATTGTAACCGCTATGAACAGAGTGAACGGTGTGTATGAAAAAGATTTTTCTGTAAGAATGACTTTAGTAGCGAATAATATTAATATTGTTTACACAAACTCCGCAACTGATCCTTATACAAACAACAACGGTTCGACAATGCTCGGTCAAAATCAGACTAACCTGGACAATGTAATCGGCAATGCCAATTATGATATTGGTCACGTTTTCAGTACCGGCGGCGGCGGTATCGCCGGACTCGGAGTTGTATGCATAACAGGTCAGAAAGCAAGAGGTGTTACGGGATTACCTTCACCGACAGGAGATGTATTTTACATAGATTTTGTTGCACATGAAATGGGACATCAGTTCAGAGGAAATCATTCCTTTAACGGTGTACTCGGAAGTTGCAGCGGCGGAAACAGAAACGGCTCGACTGCATGGGAACCCGGCAGCGGAAGTACAATCATGGGCTATGCAGGTATCTGCGGAGCTGATGATCTTCAGGCATTCAGTAATGATCATTTTCATACTGGAAGTATAACTGAAATTACAAATTATACACAGACAGGAAACGGTAACAGCTGCCCTGTTCAGACTGCAACAGGAAATACTCCGCCTACAGTTTCAGTGCCTACCGGCGGATTCACGATTCCGATCAGCACACCGTTTCAGCTTACCGGATCAGCAACCGATGTTAATAATCCGAACTCATTAACTTATAACTGGGAACAATATGACGTAGGTCCAGCCGGATCACCAAACAGTCCGTCTGGCAATGCACCGATATTCAGATCATTCAGTTCCGTTACAACGCCTACAAGAATTTTCCCTAAATTATCAGACTTATTAAATAATACCCAGACTATTGGTGAAATACTTCCTACTTATACAAGGTCATTAACATTCAGAATGACAGTAAGGGATAACAATGCAGGCGCAGGTGGTATAGGAATCGGCACCGTTGCTTTTAATGTATCCTCAGCCGCAGGTCCGTTTATTGTTACTTCACCGAATACGAATGTAAACTGGAACAGCTCAATACCACAGACAGTAACATGGAATGTTGCCAATACAACAGCATCTCCTGTGAGCTGCGCTAATGTAAATATTTTGCTTTCGACGGACGGAGGTAACACATACCCTTATACTTTATTGACAAATACTCCGAATGACGGGTCACAGAGCGTAACGCTGCCCGGTGTTAATACTACTACAGCAAGAATTAAAGTAGAAGCTGTTGGTAATATTTTCTTTGATATTTCAAATACAAATTTTCAGATTTCAAATACAAGTCTTCCGGCAATCAGCCATACGCCGCTTACAAGTCAGCTGAAATCTTCATGGCCGGTATCAGTGGATGCTGTTGTAACATCCATTCATCCGATAGATTCTTCATGGGTGGTCTGGTATAAAAATTCTCCTGTTAATACAAAGCAGTTTAAACTTATAAACACTTCGGGAAATAATTATTCAGCGTTGTTTAATTCTTTGAATTCAGATGTAGTTGTAGGCGATATGATCTATTATAAAATATTCGCAAAGAATCTTTCGGCGGGAAATGAAAGAGATTCAACGGCTCAGTTCAGCTTTAGCATAATTGACAATAACCTTTGCGAAGATTTTACAAACGTAAGCTTCCCTCCTTCCGGCTGGGATATAACTTACACAGGAACTCTTTACTGGACAAGGAATGCTGTCAGCGGATACGGGACAGGATCCGGTTCGGCTAAGTTTGACTTTTGGACTGCAACAGCCGGCAATACACAATTGTTAAACTCAAAAATTTTTGAAACTGCTCTGACAGGCGATACGCTGAAATTTGATCACGCTTACGCGCCGTATACAGACGGCTCGACGGATACATTGGAGATTTTAACTTCAACAAACGGAGGAACAAGTTATTCAACACTTGTAAAACTCTGGGGAAACAACATAAACGGAAATCTTAATACAAGAACCGCATTGGGAAGTGCATTCACTCCGACTTCAGGCCAGTGGGCGACGAAAAAATATTCGCTTCCTGCCGGAACTAATAAAGTAAGATTCAGAGCCAGAAGCGGATGGGGAAATAATCTCTATCTCGACAATATTTGCGTAATAAAAGCAGCAGTTGGTGTTCCTTCTGATATAACCCTCGCTCCCGAAGGATTCTACAATGTCTCTCCGGGCAATCTGAATATGAGAGACACAGTAACTTTTTATCTGAGAAATTCTACAACGCCGTTTGCAAAAGTTGATTCTGCAAAATCTATATTAGATTCGGCAACACTTAAATGCGCACCTTTATTTGCGAATGCTCCAAACGGAACATATTATCTGCAGACAAAACACAGAAACGCACTTGAAACCTGGAGCAAGGCAGGCGGTCAGTCTTATGTAAAGGGTGTTTCGCTGGTTTATGACTTTACTTCAGCTCAGACTCAGACATACGGAAATAATTCTACATTGAAAGGAACTAAGTATTGTATTTACTCAGGGGATGTGGATCAGGACGGAACTATCGATCTTACCGACGGAAGTCTGATTGACAATGACGCTTTTAATTTTGCATCCGGATATCTGCCAACCGACGTAAACGGCGACGGGCTTATTGATCTGGCTGACGGTGTTTATACTGATAATAACGGTGCGAATTTTGTGTCGAAAGTAACACCATAAAAAAATTACTTATGGCAAAATATTTATGACTAATATGGAATAATTAGTTTCGGTTTATAAAATAAATAGTTGTCATTTAAAATTTGTATTTTGAAATTTATTCCGCAGGCTTTAGCCTGCGGTTTTTTTTATCAAATAAAATACAATTATAATTTTAACTTATTAAAAATATCATGCTCTCTTCAGCTGACCGACTTTCTCCGTAAGCCAGTCAGCAAGACCTTTATAACTGATTTTTTCTGCGGTGATTTTCAGCTTATACAGATCTTCATCTTTTACAATACCTTCTGATTTAATTCTGATCAGATCTCTGACACATTTTGCAAAAGTTCCTATTGCTTCTTTACCTAAACTGCTGACTTCTTTTGTATTACTTAAATAATTCAGTGTAGCTGAAACGAGTGATAATCCTTCTTCAATATAACCAAGTTCATAATAAATTTTAAGCTGCAGGATCTTTACGTCAAGCTTGAACAGGAATAAATTATATTTTATCCGGAGTATGTATTCAAGAGATTTTCCAAAATCATTTCTTGAAAATGAAAGATAAGCCATTGAAAAAATTTTCATATTATCACGGTGATGTTCGTGCAGTTCAGCTGAATACTTTTCTATAAATTTTTCAAGCCATTGATACTCTCCTATAAAAGAAGAATCCAATACAATATTTCTGAATAACACGATATGAAAATTTTCTGAATTCATTGGTTTATACACTCCGTTTTCCAGCATATATTTTTGGAGTTCAAACGCTTCCTTCGAGCCAAGTTTATTTACACCGCAGTAAGTGAGCATTGTATTCCAGAGCACATAATTTTCCGGCTGACCGAAATAAGATGAATGCTTCTTCAGAAGTTTCTTCAGATTAAAGTAATACGTGGTATTTTCCTTATGACTGTTCATCATATAAATTCCCTGAAAGATCTGCAGGTAAGGAAAGTGTTCGTGATCTGTATTGACACCGGACATAAAGTTTATCGGGTCTAAATTTTTCAGTATCAAATCAAGCAGATTATCTCTTACCGGAATTCCGTAAGCTGCAGCGAGATTTTTTTCATCTTCAAACTTAAAAGCGGATATCAATGCGGCAGCCGCAATATTCTCTCCGGTTTGCAGAGAGAATTCAAAAGAACTGCTAAAATCATCTCTGTTAAGTGAGCAATCGCGATGGACAGCGGTAAGAAAATACCGATCAATAAAAAATCCAACGCTTCCTTTTCCTGAATCATCAAAATTTTTGCTGATCTCGCTGTACTCTTTGTCGAACTCCTTATACAATTTTCTTTTACGCAGCTGGTTCAGCAGAAAATACTTTTTCTTTGATGTCTGTTCTTCAAGTTCGAGATGAATCAGAAAATCCTTGCTGATCCTGAACAAATGCGAGGACAAGGTACGGATAAGATTATCTGACCTGATTCCGTTATACTTTTTACAGGGAAATAATTTACCGAAGATAAATTCATTGCTTAAATATTTATCATTAAAATCCGGATAGAAAGATTTTATAGATTTAAAGAAAGGAAGCAGATCCCTTCCTTTATTGTAAAAAGGCGAGCCGATGAATTTTTCTAATTGTTTAAATTCATCCTCAGAGAGCGTTTTTAACAAGTTTATTAATTTAGAATCAGTCATTTTACTGCAACAAATTAATCCTTAATAACTGCAATTCCAACTCATTTTTCAAACATTTAATCTTTTCAAGAAAATCCGGATGTCATTATTGCCTTAAAATCTTTTTGAAATATTTTTTCAACGGTCATAATTTTGTATCAACTTTTTTAAAATTAAACTTACGGGGTTAAAAATGATTTCAAACAATTCAAAACAATGCATCAGAAATTTTAAAATTTCAGCTTTAAATTTTATTTCAGAATTCTTTAAAATCCTCGTAGGCCTGACCTGCCGGATGCAAAATAATACATGCGGATCGCTTAGATTCAATAGCCGGCAGGAAGGCGTGGGAGGAAGAGTGAAAATATTAAAGGCAGTAACCATAGCAGTTTTTATGTTTTCAACATTACCAGTAAAAGCTGTCTGGACAACTTACGGCACGGATTACGGTTGGGAGATATGGGCATCGGATTTTATAAATGCAAATACAGGATGGATAGTAGGTGCAAACGGCAGAATTCAGAAAACTGTTAACGGCGGTCTCTCCTGGCAGTGGCAGGGCGGCTTCACTGAAGTATTCAGGAACATAAAAATGTTTGACATCAATAACGGGATAATCAGCGGACATAACGGTATCATACTCAAAACGTCAAACTCAGGACTAAGCTGGTCACAATCAGCAGGTATGGTTTCTTTTTATGGAATGGATGCGTTCGATAGTCAAAATATTATATGTGTTGGTTCAAATAAAAATTATTCAAAAACAACAGACGGCGGGGTATCATGGACACACGGAGTAATTAATGCAGGCGGTGTAGGTGCTCATAACTTTGACATTTACGGAATTGAATATCTTGATTTGAATACAATATTACTCAGCAGTTCTGTGATCTCTGCATTAGTAATCCCCGTGCCTGTTATTTTAAGATCAACAAACGGCGGCAATAATTTCAGCGTTGTCGCTTCCTGGGGATACGGCGATGGATTTGATAATGCAAGTCTGAATGATATTGAATTCAGCCCGTCGGGAAATGTCGGATTTGCATGCGGATCAAACGGCACGATAATCAGATCCTCTAACGGCGGAGTAAACTGGTCGGTTGTTATGACCTCAGCATCTGACCTTCGCCAGATAGAATTCAAAAATAATGATACTGCTTTTGTCTGCGGAAGCGGCGGTCAGGTTTTTAAAACAGCAAACGGCGGAATAAACTGGACAAGCTGGCCGAATACCGGCACACCTTATAATCTCCGCACTATTTCTTATGCGGATAATTTTGTCTCATCTGCCGGAGTTAACGGTACTTTCATCAGAAATAACCCGGTTGCAGCACAGGTTACGGTATCCGGAGCTAATACGGGTAACGGTAATTATGAAAGTTTATCCGATGCATTTAACGGAATCGGAGCAGGTTCGCAGTCAGGCGCAAATATTAATATTACAATTAATACTAACATTACCGAACCTCAGCAGGGTGCTACACCGGGCAATGGTGACTGGGCAAGCGTTACAATAAAGCCTGCTGCTAATACAGCAATTACTGTCACCGCAACACCGAATAACGGAGTTCCGCTGTTTAGTTTTAACGGTGCGAAAAATATTACAATTGACGGAATAGATTCAGGCGGCGCATCGCTTACACTATCAAATTCAAGTACTTCGGGCTGGGCAGGTACAAGCACTGTTTTGTTTCAATATGATGCGACAAATAATAAAGTTAAGAACTGCAGAATACTCGGCTCTTCACAGAATAATTTATCCGGTCATGCAGCAACGGTTTTATTTTACAGAAATTCTTCCGCGACAGGCAATGACAATAATGTAATTGAAAATTGTGATATAGGTCCGGCAGGTCAGCTGCCGCATTGTGCGGTTTCATTTTTGGGATCGACAACAAATACAACGGTTTACAACAGTAATGATACAGTCCGCAACTGTAAAATCTATGATTACTTTAATGTAAACGGTAACAGTGCGGGAATTTATATCGGCGCAGGAAACACCGGAATAGCAATTGAGAATAACAGATTATACCAAACTTCATCAAGAGTTGCATCGGGATTAAATTTAAATCATAACGGGATCTTTGTTAATAATACAAACGGTAACGCTTTCAGCATTAAAGGTAATACGATAGGTTATTCTTCTTCAGCGGGAACAGGAGTGTATTCAGCGAATCTGAAAACAGGTTCATATTTTTACGGCATATTTCTTTCGGCAGGCGTTTCTGCTCAATCATCAATATCCAATAATACAATAGCCGGACTGGATATCAGCGGTACCTCTGCCGGTGTAAATTTGATTAATGTACAAAATGGTTTTACGATTATCAGCAATAATACAATCGGAAGTATGACGGCATTAAGTGATATTAAATATGCTTCAGGCACTTCGGAGTTGCATGTTTTTAAAATTGAAGGAAGCGGAAGTAAAACAGTATCTGACAATAAAGCCGGCGGTATACGCTATTCAGCCTCATCTTCTAAATTTTACGGAATGCGTTTCATTGCATTTAGTAATGATCCGATAATCTTTAGAAATAATACACTTGGCGGCGCAGCAGCAAATTCTCTTCAGCATCATCTTGCAAATACATCAAGTCAGATGACAGGAATTTCATGTGAAGGCGCAGGTTCGCCGGCTCTGCTTATTGAGAATAATCTAATAAGAAATATGAATTCAGCGGCAACGAATGCAAATCCGGGTACTTCCGGTATTTATATAAATCTTGCGTCAGGAAATCAAACTGTCAGGAACAATACAGTTCACTCCCTAAGCATAACAAATACAAGTTCAGTCTGTAACCTCAGCGGCATCAGAATTAATAACGGTATAAACGGAATTGCAGCATCAAACAAAATTCACTCACTCATAATCAGCAATTCAGTTTCTTCTTTATCGGGTATTACAATCAGCAGCGGCACTTATGATTTTGTAAACAATATGATCAGTCTCGGAAAAGACAGCTCCGGTGCAAACATGACAGGAGGAAGCACAATTTTCGGTATAAATATCGGCATTCCTGCAGTAAGCAATTTGTATTATAATAGTGTTTATATATCAGGAAATCCTGCAGGCGTTTCTATGAATACTTATGCTTTGGCAAGTTTCGTATCATCAAATCAGAGAAATTATTACAACAATATTTTTTATAACGGCAGATCAAACAGCGGATCTATCGGAAAGCATTACGCAGTCCGGCTGGAAGGCACTTCCCCAAATCCTCCCGGTCTTTTATGTAATCATAATGATTTATTGTCAACCGGAAACGGAGGCGTTTTGGGATTTTACAATAGTGCTGATGTTTTAAATTTATCGGCATGGAAATTAGTTACAGGTAAGGATTCAAACAGTGTTTCGGATAATCCGAGATTTAAAAGCCACACAGATCTTCACATTGATTCAACTATGTCAACTTCAATTAGTAATGGCGGATTAAACATAGCGGCAATAACAACTGACATTGACAGCAATATAAGAAATGTTTCAAATCCGGATATTGGGTGTGATGAATTCAATTCTGCTGTAACTGCTGAAGCATTAAACTTTGACGGAATTAATGACTATGTGTCTTTACCCATTTCATTGTCACAGGCACTGACAGCTCCTGCAGTTTCTGAATTCACAATTGAGTACTGGTTTAAAGGCAGCAATCTTCAGTCCGCTGTCCGGTTTCAGATGAATTCAAGTACTTACATTGTAGCCGGATGGGGAACTCCCGGAAACCAAAAACATCTGATTTCAACTGAAGGATTTACGAACGGGATCAGTGTTGGGTCAGGTGCAGATGACGGAAACTGGCACCACATTGCCATGACCTGGAAAAGGAACACTATTAACGGTTTCAAAAGCTATCTTGACGGAGCTCTCATTCAGCAGCGAAATTCTGTAGATGCAAATCTCCCGTCATTATCCGTTGCAGGGATTTTAGGCAGTCAATTCGGATCTTCAGAATTTATGAACGGCTCTTTAGACGAAGTTAGAATCTGGACCCGAGCTTTAAGTCAGTTTGAAATTGCTGCAAATATGTATCAGGAAATAGATTCAGCTTCGGGACTTCTTGCAAGTTATCATTTTAATCAGGGGATTGCTGATGGTAACAATTCCGGATTGACAACTCTTACAGAAACTTCATCAAACAATTTTTCAGGTACTCTCACTAATTTTGATTTAAACGGAACTGTCTCAAACTGGGTAAAGCCGGGACCGGGTTTTTGTTCACCTTATATTGAAGTGAATGTACAGGGAAACGGAATCACAATAAATGACGGCGATCTTTCTCCCTCTTTCAATGATCATACTATTTTCGATTCTGTAAATGCAGGTTCAAGCTTTGTACGGACATATACTGTACAAAACGTTGGGGCTGACAGTCTTAACGCAGGGAATATCATAATAACCGGAGCAGATTCCGGAATGTTTACCGCAGGCGCGCTTATCCCTGCAGGTAAAATTCCGCCCGGAAGTTCAGCAACTTTCAGTGTTACTTTTACTCCCGGAAATTCCGGTCAGAAAAATGCTGTGGTTCATATACTGAACAGTGACTGCAATGAAAATGATTATGACTTTGCTGTCAGGGGTTATGGTAAGCAATCTTCTGCACAGGTGCTTAACTTTGACGGAATAAATGATAATGTAGAGCTTCCGGTTTCGTTATCTCAAAATCTTACATCTCCGGCAGTATCGGAAATTACAATTGAATATTGGTTTAAAGGAACCAATCTTCAGTCAGCAGTCCGCTTTCAGTCGCCGAACAAATGGATTGTCGCCGGCTGGGGTGCTCCGGGAAATCAAAAGCATATTATATCTACCGAAGGCGGGACGGACGGAATCAATGTCGGCGCTGATGCAACTGACGGCAGCTGGCATCACGTTGCCATGACCTGGAAAAAAAATACTTTAAACGGATTTAAAAGTTATCTTGACGGCGAACTTGTGGATCAGAAAAATTCTTCTGATATTGATCTTCCGCTTATTGAAGTTTCAGGTTATCTTGGCAGGTATAATGCCGGCAGCGGAGAATATTTACAGGGTTCGCTTGATGAAGTCAGAATATGGACACGCGAACTGAGTCAGGCAGAAATTGCCGCTAATATGTTAACTGAAATAAATTCAGGTCCCGGACTACTTGCAAGTTATCACTTCAATCAGGGACTGGCGGGAGAAAACAATTCAGCTATTACTACGCTGAATGATGCAGCAAATAATTATCACGGAGCTCTTGCAAATTTTGAATTAAATGGAATTACATCAAACTGGATATCGCCCGGACCGGAATTAAGCGAACCATTGAATACAATTAATATAGCTGTAATATCAGAAGGTTATTATAATCCTGCGTTAAATTTACAAAGCAGAAAAGATACATTGAAAGTTTATCTTTGTCAGAATCTGTCTCCGTATAATGCAATAGATTCTTCAGTCGGAATAATTGATTCAGTCTCGCATAGTTCGGAGTTTACTTTCTTAAATGCTCCGGCAGGAAGTTATTATCTTAAACTGGTACACAGAAACTGCATCGAGACTTGGAGCGCAATGCCGGTAAATATTCCTTCTGTTTACAATTATGATTTTACTTCATCACTGTCTCAGGCATTCGGAAATAATATGAAACAGGTTAATACTTCACCGGATAGATTTGCAATATACAGCGGAGATGTAAATCAGGATGGTGTGATAGATTTGGCGGATGGAAGTCTAATTGATAATGATGCATTTAATTTTGCATCGGGATATCTGCCGACGGATGTAAACGGCGACGGAGTTATTGATCTGGCAGACGGCGTGTATGCTGATAATAACGGGTTTAACTTTGTGAGTAAAATAGCGCCATAAATTAATTACATATTACGAATTTCAAATGCTTATTTTTTATTTAATTATTCGAAATTTACGTCTCTTTATTTGACATTTGAAATTCGTAATTAGTAACTAATTCCGCAGGCATTAGCTTGCGGATTTTATTTATTCAGTTATAAAGTATTTGCGGCAGCTTTAGCACTTTACTCTGCCAAAAACTTTCTTATTTCTCTTGCGCAGTCGGCTTCCCTGTTTATGAAAACATAATGATAACATTCAGAGAATTCGACTGCCCTGGAATTTTTAATTTCAGTTTTGAAGCGTTTCATCTGTCCTGCTCTCCAGTCAAATAATATTTTCCAGGCTTCGTCATACCCGGCTTTCTTTTCTGAATCGAGATAATGATAGAAAGGAAGTCTGGTTTCCGGATTCCATTTTTCAAATATTCCCAGTACGGGAGCGGTGATAAGACTGTAATCAGTAACTGCAGAACTCATGATAATTTTTTGCGCAACTTCAGGAGGTGAAACAGTTCCGGAAATCTTTCCGTCACTGTCCCGGGTGTAAGTATCACAGATCGCGGAATTTGGTTCACGGTAACCGTTATACCTTACAAGCGCTGCCATGAAACTGTTCAGTGTAACAAGATCAGATTCTGCAAAGTCAAGCGAAGGCGGCTGAGCGAGATGTTTATGCTCTCCGTAATCCCAGCCGTCTAAGTAAACAAGTTTATTTACCCTGTCCGGATAATGAGTACCGATATAATTCAGTTCACCTCCGGCAATTGAATGTCCGATAAATACTGCTTTGGATATATTCAGCTGATCAAGAATACTCATATAATCCCTGACTCTTATCTCTTCACTATAACCTTCTTCCGGTTTACTCGATTTACCGAAACCTCTTCTTGTAATTCCGATAACGTGAAAAAGATCTGTAAACTGATATGCAAAATTATCAAATACATGCGCATTGTCTCCCAGCCCGGTCAGCAGCACAATATATTCACCCGTCCCTCCCCAGTCAAGCACTTCAAGGCTTACTCCCGGTTCCGTTGTGATAAATTTCACAGTATGGTTTGAAAGGTCATAACAGTTGTCAGCAGGATTGTCATAAATGATTTTGGGATGAGAATCGGCTGAGAGATTACAGGCTAACGCGGATTTTAGATTTATAATTGTGAGCATTAATACAAATGAAAAGATAAGCGGTATATTCAGATCCGATTGTGCTGAAGAAATTTTCATAATCTGTTTTTTAAATTTTTAAACAATTTTTAAAAGTTAAATTAATAAAACCTGAATCCAAGCACAACTTTATTAATTACTTATCAAAAGATTTCCGGAAAACAGCTTTATTATTTGAACAACTTTGTCAACTTTCCTGCTGAGAAAACATTTAAATTTTGCATTAAAAGCAACAAAAGCTTTGCCGGTCTCAAAATAGTTATGTCAACAATTAAAAAAAACTTTAGTTGAAAGGCTTTAATTACACTTATATTTTTGTAACAGTTTTTATTCCTGAGTGAAAAGGAGTTAAATAAATTTCAAATTCATTAAAAAGATTTTCCCGTCACTCAGGGGCAGATAATAACTCTCTGCAATTCCTAGGCTGCAGAGAGAATAATCTGCGATCAAAAATTTTTATTAATTAAAAAAAATAAATCAAAATTAAAATGAAACACTCTGCAAATTTATTTAAAACATCTTCAACCGGAATTGTTACATCAGTATTTAATTACAAATTATTTACCGTCATATACTTTGCGTTACTTTTGCTGATAATCTCAGGGTTAAAAAATAATACATATTCGCAGAATACCCGTTTGAATTATCTTGAAAGTCAAAATTCTACGGAAGTGAAAATTCAAAATGACATAAATACGGATTCATTTTATCCTGCAGCACTTGAGGAGAAGCACAAAGCGGCAATGGAAAGCGGCAATGAAACCGAAAGCATCCGTCTTCATTCTGAAATGGAAAGTTACCTGAACAGCAAGAATCTGATAATCCCGGTTCCGGATAATGAAATCAGATTTGAAAAATACGGAAGATCAAATTCGGGAACGGACTGGCTGGTCTCTGATAATACAGTTTACAGCGGACCTGTAAAATCTCTTCCGTCTTATCACAAGCAGATCGATATGAAATGCGGGGAAGACAGCGTATTATATACGGCAGTAAATGAACAGGAAAATGCAGCGTTATATAAAGGCAAGGTCTCCTTTTATAAATCCTCTGATAACGGAAACAGCTGGAATATATTTGCGGCAATTTACGCTTCCAATTCAGCATACATTACAAACATCAGTATGCTTGTCGAATCAAGATCAAACATGCACAAAGATTCTACCAGAATTATTTTATTTTATACAAAAGCAGGAAGTAATAATAATGATTTGTCAACTCTTTCATTTATATCTTTCCGTGTAAACGGCACTTCGATTATTTCGGGAGAACTGGCAGCTGCCGGGGCGGGTAAGGAATTTTCTCACATCAGCTCAGTAAGTGACGGAGCGTATTACAGTAACGGAACTTACTTCGGAGTTGTCTGCACGGAATCAAATTATGCTTATACTTCCACTCAGGGTTTTAAGATCTTTAAAACTGCAAACTGGGGATCAAGCTGGTCTTCATCATCATTTACGACAGGATACAACGACTTTTATCCAAGCGCGGATTTTTTTCAGGGTTCGCCGTCGCAGATATTTATTGCAGTGGAAAGAAGACCTGCAGCAGGACCAAAGGAACTGGTATTGCTTCGCACGAACTGGAATTTAAGTTCGTCTTTTACTGAGCAGCAGATATCTGATGCGAATATCGAAAAGCCGTGTCTGACGATTCAAAAAAACGCAACGCCGGATACAATGATGATTACAGCAATTAATAATGGACAGGCGGTTTATTACGGAAGCAGAACTTCCGGCACTATATGGTATGGTTATAATCTCAGCAATACATTAGCAAACAATTTTAAATTCACGCATTGTTACTCTTCGCCATACGGATCTCCTCCTTTCACTGCAATTTACTCTACGCAGGACGGCGATTCCATAAATATAAGGAGAGGAGCTGTCGGCGCACTGGGCGAGATATTTTTTAAAGTGAATGGTAATATTTCCGATCCCAATATAAATCCGGTATGCGCATTCACATTCGGACACGAAACTAATTTATCATCATTCATTTACGGAGGGGTAAATTCGCAGAATGTGTATTTTGATCAGGACGGATTCAAATGGCTGCTTATAGGAGCTTCGATACAGGGATTGTATAATCCTGCTGTAAATAAGCACAATATCGATGATACAGTTTCAGTAATATTCAGAAACAGCGTATCTCCTTATGAAATTGTAGATTCAGTTAAGACAGTTCTGGATTCGAGTTTACTTATCTGGGATTATTACGCTAAGAAGGTTAACAGGAACTACGGATATTATTTGGTTCTGAAACACAGAAACAGTATTGAAACCTGGTCAATGTCGCCGGTTTTTATAAATTCAAGTTCTTTTTATAATTATGATTTCTCGACTTCATCCAACAAAGCATATGGTAACAATCTGATACAGACGGATAATTCTCCGGTTATGTATTCATTATACAGCGGTGACGTAAATCAGGACGGGACGATAGATCTGACGGACGGAAGTCTGATCGACAATGAAGCATTTAATTTTGCATCGGGATATCTTCCTGCTGATTTAAACGGTGATGGTGTGGTTGACCTTGCTGATGCAGTGTTTGCGGACAATAATTCATTTAACTTTGTAAGTAAAATTACACCTTAACTAAACTACGGATATCAAATTTCAAATGACAAATAAAGATCCGCATATATCGAATCTCAATATAAAATTGAAATAACGAGTTTGTTTTAAAAATAAAAATAATATTATTTCCGCAGGCATTAGCCTGCGGTAATTTATTTTAGAACCTCAATATTTATCATGATGCTTCACCCACTCCATTCCGTAAGAAAGTGCGCTTTCATCTCTTCCTTTCGGCACAACGTCAAGAAGTCTGTAAGTGCCGACAAATGTTTCAAGCTCTCTGCCGTAACACGAATAAGTATGAAAAATATTTCCCTCTTCATCTTTATAAAACACGCTTAATCCGGGCAACTGATTTTCTTTGCCGGAAGATTTGATTTCTTTGTAGTTGTATTCTGAAACTTCATCAGGTTTAGTAGTTACATGAAAATCAAAGTTGAAATTATTATTTAAAGACGAGACCCATTCCGTTGTCCATTTCATTCTCTTTTTAAATGCCTCCAGCTTTTCGGGATCATTTCTCGATACAAAAACCAGATTAGTATCTCGCTGTAATAAATGAATAACCGATCTCTCGAAATTATCAGCCAGAAACGAACAGCTCTTGCAGCCCTGATCACCGTAATCCTGTCCGAACATAAAATGATAAACAATGAGCTGACTTTTTCCGCCAAAAAGTTCACTGAGTTTTTTCTTGCCTGTCAATGTGTCAAACACATAATCCTCATCTGTTTTTACTCTCGGCAGCGAAAGCCTTTCTTCCGTAAGTTTATCTCTTAATTTTGTAAACTCTTTTTCCTTTTTTAACAGCTCTATCCTTTCTCTTTTCCACTCTTCTTATGAAACGGTTTTTGTATTCATAAATTTAAAAAATACAGGTTTATAAAATAAATTAAAATTAGTTTGATATGACGGAATTAATTTTTTAAATAAATTTCCGGTATGCTCTTTAAAAAAAATGTTTATCAATTTATTAAAAGAAGTTTTAAATTTAAAGTCTCAGAATGAAAAATATAAATTATCCCCTTAAAAAGTCTGCTTTAATGAAATATTATCTTTTCTTTGTGTAATCTTTTTTAAATGCTTCCTGTGATTTTGTCATCCAGTTTCGAGTTATTACGTGACAATGATTAACCTGTCATAAAAATTGTAATTTTCTTGAGTTTACAGGATTTGGATTGGATCATTTCAGCGAAAAAAGTTCAGTATATAATGTAACTGAAGACTAATAATAAAATATATGATTTAAAAAAAAACGCAGAATACGGATAAAAAAACAAAGTTTTATTAAAGAATTATGAAAAACAGGGCATATAACTGCCTAAGAATGCAATTAATTTTATTTTGTTTTTAGATGCAAACAATCTAATTTTACGCAATTCGAAAAAATCATCATCCCTATCCCGGTTTTTTCATTTCATATATTTGTCCATCTAATCAGGGATGATAGCAGGATTGGCTGCATCTCTGAAAAAACTAAGCAGTTCAAACCGGAATTGCATCAGAGATAATATTTTAAAAAATTATTTAAACTAAAAATCATACAATATGAAAAAAGCATTTTTAATTTTCGTTGCTGCAACAATGTTTACAGTAATATCACTGGATTCACATGCTCAGATATTCTGGAATAATTCGGCAGTGTTTGCAGGAAATTCAAGCAGCTATATGTCAGTACCAAATTCGACGTCTCTTAATATAACCGGAAGTTTTTCCGTCGAAGCATGGGTAAATCCCGGTTCACTTTCCGGCAGTTCAAAGGGAATTATTTCAAAAGGCGGGACACTCGGGACAAGTTTAAGATTAGGTGTCAGAATATTGACAAGCGGCAGAATATCTTTATTAACTAACGGATCTCAAAGAATATTAAGCAGAAATTCTTCAGCAATACAGCCCGGTAACTGGACTCATATTTCATGCACTTTCAATTCTGAGACAGATACTTTCAAAATTTACATTAACGGTGCTCTTGATACTTCGGCATTTGCCGCAGGAGTTGAGCCGCAGACAAATTCCGATTCATTGTTTGTTGGAATCAGCGGTAACACGACACCGTTTAACGGAAAACTTGATGAAGTAAGATTATGGAATTCAGAATTAACGTCAAATCAGATTTCGTCAAATATGAGAACTTCATTAGGCGCATCCGGCGGCGTATATTCAGGTTTAGTTTTATCACTGACTTTTCAGAGAGAATTTTCTTCCGGATTATCCTCAATGGATTTTTCTGATTTTAATAACCACGGTAATTTCAGGAATGTAAGCGGTTCGTTAAATTCTATCTCTGAAGTTTCAGTGATCGGTTACAATCCTGAAAACACTATTACTTTAAACAACTGTATATATTTTCCCGGAAGTACAGACTCTTATATGTCAGGTAAAGATACAGCTGCTTTAAATCCGCAAAACGGGATTACGCTTGAATGCTGGATTTATCCTCTTGATATTACAACAGGACGGATTTTTACAAAAGGCAATGCTTATACTTTTAATTATACACCTGCAGGTTTAACTGCAGCAATAAACGGAACTATATTATCAGCAAATGCACAAATACCATTCAGGAAATGGTCGCATATTGCTTTTACTTATAATTCAGACGGCAGATTTAAATTTTTAATAAACGGATTACTTGTAAAATCAGGATTACACAGTCTCGGAACTATCAACGTCAATACAGATTCACTTTATATCGGCGGCGGACCCGGGGGTATTTCAGAATTTTTCGGTTACATAGATGAAGTCAGAATTACGAATAAAAGCAAATCAATTTCCGATATACAAAAATTTGTTTATGCATCTTTGAATAAAAATTTAGATCCGAATGTTATTGACAACAATATAAACTACAGTTTTGACGGAAATACTTTTGACAATAATGACAACGGCGGACCAAAACTGAAATTCAGAGAAAATGCTGCATTCAGCAATCCCGGGAGAGTAACAAAAATTCCCGTAGCACCTTTAAATCAGTTTAATGAAAATTTGTTTTCAAATGGATTTAATATTAATCAGCCGGTAAGATTTATCAGTGATATGAAAATTCTCAGAGATTCACAGATAGTGAATATTAATACCAGCATAAACAATATAAAATTATTCATCGGATTAAATCATACAAAACTCACAGATCTGGAAATTTCACTTGTTTCACCTCACGGTGATTCTATAACTGTTTTTAACAACAGGAGTACAAACTCATCCGACAATAATCTGATAACCATATTTGATGACTTTGCTGACAGCTCTCTGCTAAGTAACAGATATGCCTCATTTTATTGTAAAGTAAAACCTGAAAACAATATGAATAATGTTTTTATGAATAAGAACGCTCAGGGGAAATGGCATTTGGTGATCAAAGATGAAGCTGCATTAGATTCCGGAATATTGTATGCCTGGGGATTAAATTTCAATGATGCAGATGTTAAAAATATTGATCTTTCTGCTTATAATTTAATTCAGGGATTTTATGAACCAAACTCAAACTTACAAACTCCGGACACATTGACGGTAAATGTCAGAAGTTCATCATTCCCTTTTAATATTGTCAGTACTGCAAAGACACAAATGAAATCTGACGGAGAATGTCTGTTCAGCTTTATTCCGAACGTTTCAATCATAAACGGAGATAATTACATTATAGAACTTTCTCACAGAAATTCAATTAATACATGGAGTACCGGAATTAGTTTTAACTTCAGTGAAGCAATTCTAAATATCAGAGATTCAAATACATTGGTAACAGGATTAAATCTTATGCAAGTGGATGCATCCCCGGTAAGACATGCAATGTACGGTGGCGATGTGAACAAAGACGGAATTGTTGATGTAAGTGACGCTTTGCTTATTGAAAATGACGCGTTAAATTTTGCTTCAGGATATATAGTTACGGATCTGACGGGAGATAATTTTACTGATGCAAGCGATGCGGCGATTGCTGATAACAACAGTGCGAATTTTATATCGGTGATATTGCCGTGAGAATTCTATTTTTAAAAAAAGTCTGTGAATCTTTATAATTAAGCTTTTAGATTATCCAGTTTTTCTCTTATCCAGACTTTGTTTATAAACATATGTTTATTAAGAAAATTTTTTATGAATAAATTTATTTCAAATTCATCTTTTGTATTTCTTAGAGCTGTGAGTTTTTTTACTGCCCGGTAAAAATTAAAATAATACGGGTGTTTATTTTTAGTTATCAGCTTATTATTGTTGAGGAAATGCCGGAATGATTCAATTGATGAAAGCAGAGCTTCGTCATAATTCATCTCGTAAAAAATAACTATCTGAAATACTTTCAGATCAAGTTTTGAATACAGATCGGGAAAATTAACTTTGCTTAATTGTTCAAGCGCATTATTATAGTTTTTCATATAAAATTCATACATTGCGCTGCAATAATAGTATGAATTGTTTCTGCTTTCCCCGCTTAAGTAAACAGCGTAATCTACTATAAACATCTTTGCAAACGAAACATCCTTCATTATCAGCGCCATGGAAACAACGGTCTTGTAGTAAACAAAGGTCATGTATCCGTTAATGTTGAATGTCTTTTGTTCAATTTCCTTTTTTAATAACTCAAATTTTTCCTTTCTGAATGATTCTGCCCCTTCCGAAATTTTTCTAGATGCAAAGTTTCCCAGATTAATAAGTATTTCTTCTTTATCACTTTTATTAAATGAATTAAGATTTTTATAGAACAAATTTTTAGCGCGGAAATATGCATCTTCATTTGCAGTATCTTTCAGCAGTATAACTATCAGATAATATATTTCTATTACAGGATATTTTCTGATTATCTTCATTTCGATCGTGTTGTAAATATTCTCAAGAAATGTAGTGTCATAATCCCTGTTGTAAAGAATTTTTATATTCAGAATTATAATGTATGTCTTCAGAGTTCTTATGTAAAAGTAATTTGTAAAGCATTCGATCGAATTTGTAAATTCCAGTTTATCAAGTTTTTTATCTATAATACCCGAATTATTTATCTGTAAAAAAGACTTTTTCATCTCGAAAAAATTATGTTCAAAATAAAATCTGTCTTCCGCCAAAGGTGTGTTTTCATAAAGTGATCTGAGAGATCTCTCAATAAAGCTCTCACCGTTCTTAAAATAATTTCTTTTGAACATTGTTTTGATCCGTATCAGATTGCTCTCAGGATTGTTTTCTTCAAAATTTCTCTGAACCAAAAAATCGAATGCAAGTTCATTCAAACGAGATATAATTACTCTTATTGAACTGTCGTTATAATTCTTCCCGGGAAATACAGCAGTGAACAGATGTTTTTTTGTAAAATTAACGTCATCAAAAGCAGGGTAAAATTTAATGATCACGCGGAATAATTTAATGACTGCTTTTCGTCTGTTAAAGTAAGGCGAGCTGATGTAGTCTGCGAACAACTGAATTTCTTCTTTGGTAAAGGATTTCAGCAAAGCGGTTAAGCTGTGTCTTTTCATAAATTCAATGTCTTTATGTAAAATAAATATGCTTAAAATTATTTTAATTTCTTATTCAAAATTTTAAGTCGCAATTTATGTTTATAAATCTTTCTTCTAAAAAAATCCTGCAATATGAATGACTAAAAATATTTCACTGCTGATCAGGAGTTTGATTATTGCATTACCCGCCGTGTAGCATTTTTAAAAAAGTTTACTTGCAAAATTATATTCAGTAACTCTATTTTTATTCAGATACAGCTGAGAGCATATATTAAGAATTTAATTTCACTTCATAAGTCCGGACTAAAGTATAATATGCTCTCAGACAAGTTATGCTGAGTCCGGTTATGAAGTTTTTATTATAAAAACTATGAAAAATTTAATTTTCAAAACCGCGTTAATTATAATAATTATTTCCGGAAACTGCCGGTCACAGTCGGCTTTTGACTGGGCAAAATCTTATAATCCAACCAGCATTCATTCCCAGAGCGCAAATGATATTGCAGCCGGCGCGGACGGAGCTTCATATGTACTGGGATATAACTCAAGAGGTTATAACGGAACTGATGTTGCTTTAATTAAATACAGCGCTGACGGAAAATTAAGATGGGCAAGAAGTTTTGACGGCGGCAATGAGAATAATTCTGATATCGGGAAGTCAGCTGCGGTTTTCAATTCAGGCATAAATTATTTTATATACGCAGCCTGCGATATATCAGTAAGCGGATACGGAAATCAGGCGGGTCTTTTGAAATATGACAGCGCCGGAAATCTGCTGTGGAGTAAATATATTGCAACAGGAGTTAACTCAACAGTAACAAAGCTGACACTTGATATTTCAGGAAACATATACATTGCAGGCGGAACATCTTCGCAGCCGTATATTCTGAAGTTTAATTCAAACGGAGATACATTATGGATGCGTAAACCTCCCGTTCCGGTCAATTACTATAACGGAGTTGCTAATGACATTACAGTTGATTCAGCCGGAAATGTTTATTCAACCGGAAAAATATATGACCCCGTTACGAACTTTGATATGATAACATTCAAATATAATTCATCAGGAGTATTACAGTGGAATAAAATTTATAACTATGTTAACAGCAGTGATCAGGGAAACGCACTGGAATTCAGCAGCAGCGGAAACCTGTATGTAACAGGTGCGAGCAACGCGGCAAATTCACAACCGGATATTCTGATAATTAAATATAATGTGTTAAACGGAGATACCGTCTGGGTTAAAAGATACAACGGAGTTTTAAACGGTTATGATGAAGGCAAGGATATCGGAATAAGTTCTGATGAAAATATATATGTAACAGGACAGACCGACGGTGCAGTTTACTCCGGCGATATGATTACATTAAAGTATAATTCATTTGGAACGCTTCAATGGGTAAGAAAATATGCAGGTAATTTAAGCATGGGAGACGCAGGAAAAAAACTGAAAGTGGATGCATCAGGAAATATTTATGCTGCCGGAAGAATTAACGACGGTTACTTCGCAAAGTTTATTAATATAAAATATAATCCAAACGGCGATTCAATATGGACACGACTTATTGAGACTTCATCCGGAAACGGTTATGAAGATTTGTATGCAATGGCGTTTGACAACAGTAAAAATATTTTAGTGACCGGCGAATGTGACAATCTTGATATACCTGTTGTAAAATATGATTCAGCAGGAAATTTAAAGTGGATGAGAATATTCTACGGAGCGCAGCTTATTTATGATTATACTAACTGCGTTGCAGCTGATAAATCCGGCAATGTATATGCTGCAGGTAAGTCACGCGTAAGCCAGTACGGAGACCAGTTTACAGTTATAAAATACAATTCGGCCGGAGTTCAGAAATGGGTAAGAAGTTACGGTGTGCAGCTCTTTGATAACTATGATGAAGCGAAAGATATTGAAATAGACGCTGCGGGTTTTATTTATGTAACTGGTACATCCTATTCAAGATTCAATTCAAGCACAGATCTTTTTACAGTAAAATTGGATTCCGGAGGCAATCAAATCTGGTATTCAACTTTTAATTCATCGGCAGGCGTAAATGAAAAAGCAAATGCTCTGGCAGTTGACAACTCAGGATATGTATATATAACGGGAACAAGTCAGATCTTTTCCGGTCATTCAAATTATCTTACTGTCAAACTCAATACTGCCGGCGGTATAATGTGGTCTGCAGTCTATAACGGTCCCGGAAACGGAGGTGACTATTCTTATGACATAGAAGCTGATAATTCAGGTAATGTTTATATTACCGGGCAAAGCAGCGGGGCAGGGACACAGGATGACATTGCGACAATTAAATATAACTCCTCCGGAACTCAGCAGTGGTTACACAGATATAACGGTTCTGCAAACGGTGAAGATCTCGGAAATGATCTGGAAATTGATAACGGAGGAAATGTTTATGTATGCGGTATGATAAATGAAATTTCATCCGGTTACAATTCGGTTTTGCTGAAATATAATTCTTCAGGAGTTTTAAGATGGACAAAACAAGACAATAGGAGTGATTCACTGAATGCTTTGGAAAGCGGAATCGCAATTGAACTTGACACATCAAAAACGAAAATTTATCTGGCAGGAAATTTATCTGCACACGGTTATCAGGGACGAAGGGCGCAATTTCTGTCAAAGTATGATTCGTCCGGTGTAAAAATTTTCGGAACATCGACTTTGTTCTATGTATTAGGCAGTGAAACGATTGTATCAGGTTTGGCGGTAGATTCGAGAGAAACTATTTACATTAGTACATACAGAATATTTAATCCGGAGGAACGTGAAACGGATTTAACAGCATACGATTCATCCGGCTCTCCTCTTCACTATTTCGGAGCAAATGTTTTAAAAAATTCATCAGTAGGTCCGGAAAGCAAGGAATTAATTGCTGCTAATGATATTGGAAATGTTTATATCGGTGCGGGAATTTATGACTCTACAGCCGGTACTTTAATGTCTGTAATCAAATACAATTTATATCCTTTAAGGGCGAGGATAAATCTGCTCATTCAGGGATTTTATAATGAAGCAGCAAATATTATGACAGAAGATACGGCAAGGTTTTATTTAAGAAACGCTTCACCGCCTTATGCAATAATTGATTCGGCATTGGTTTTTCCTGAATATGACGGGTTATATGCTTTCAGTTTTAAGAACGGAAGCTTCATGACCAATTATTACATTTCCGTAAAGCACCGAAACTCCATTGAGACATGGACTGCAGGTACAGTATCATTTCTGACTTACGGACTAATCTATTATGATTTCACAACCGATGCTTCAAAAGCGTTTGGCGGCAATCAGATAAAGGTTGATGACTTTCCTGAAATTAATTATGCATTATACAGCGGCGACGTAAATCAGGACGGTGTTGTGGATATTGGCGACGGAAGTCTCATTGACAACGATGCTTTTAATTTTGCATCTGGATATCTGCCGACGGATTTAAACGGAGACAGCATAATTGATCTGGCTGACGGTGTGTTTACTGATAATAACGGTTTTAACTTTGTGAGTAAAATAACGCCTTAATGCAATTACAAATTACAGAGTACAAATGTCAAATAAGCGTCAGTAAATTTCGAATAATAAAAATTAATATTCAATAAAAATTAATACTTGAAACTTCTGATTTAGATTTTCAAATCAACTTTACTGAAAGCTTTTATAAACAGCATGGAATATTATATTCAATTTCTACAATAGTATAGATTTCATAAACTGAGATTCCTATTTTACTGCAAATAAAAATTTTGAATTTTCTTTACGAAAATTTATTAAAATTAATTAACCTCATAATCAGGAGATATCGGTTTTGAAAACTTTACTGAAGATTTTAATTTTAACAGTGTTAGCAGTTTCATCAGGTAAGCTTTCAGCAAATTCTATGTTAAGCGGCAGGACTTTAAACAAGTCAGCTTCATATGAAGCAAATATAAAAAAATCATCTGTATCATTCGAACAGGTTTCAGGTTTTCTTGATGAAAACGGAATACCGCTGTTTTCAAACACAGGAAATAAAACAGACACTCTGGAAACCGATGCAATTCAGGAAAGAGTGCTTAACGGATTAATTGCAGGAGATGAATTCGGATATTCCGTTTCGGAAGCAGGTGATGTAAACGGCGACGGATATCAGGACGTGATAGTGGGAGCACCTTTCAATGATGCAGTAGGTGTAAACGCCGGAAGAGCTTATATTTATTTCGGCGGAATGAATTTCGATTCATCTCCGGATAAAATATTTTCAGGTACAACAGGACTGCAGCTGGGTTTTTCAGTCTCCACTGCCGGAGATGTAAACGGGGATGGTTACGATGATGTGATAGTTGGTTTGCCGGGTTTCTCAACTAATACAGGAAGAGCTTATATTTATCTTGGCGGATCGAATATGAATACCTCAATAGATTTATTCTTTACAGGTGAAGCTGCAAATAATTATTTCGGTTCATCTGTTTCTGATGCAGGAGATGTAAACGGCGACGGTTTTGCTGATGTCATTATCGGTGCTCCGAATAATGCTTCCAATACAGGTGAAGCTTATATTTATTTCGGCGGTTCGGTTTTAAATAATACAGTAGATGTAACATTAAATGAAGGACTTGCAAATAATTTTTACGGAATATCCGTTTCGAAAGCAGGGGATTTTAACGGAGACGGATTTGGTGATGTGATCGTCGGAGCATCAGGTTACAGTACAAATGTAGGCAGAGCATATATTTATTACGGCGGAAGTTCAATGAATTCTGCGGCTGATAATATTTCTCTTGGATTTTTGTCAAATGAATTTTACGGTTACAGCGTATCGGATGCCGGGGATTTCAACGGCGACGGATACAGTGATGTTTTAATCGGAGGTTACGGACACTCGGCAAGTCTGGGAAGAGCTTATGTACTTTTCGGAGGTGCTGTCCCGGATAATACAGCTGATGTAGTGTTTACGGGACAGAACAGCGGGGATGAATTCGGAAAATCCGTTTCATCGGCAGGCGATGTTAATGGTGACGGTTATGATGATATAATAGCCGGCGCTTCAAATTTTAATTCAGGAGACGGAAAAGCATATCTCTTCAGAGGCGGTGAAACTCCTCTGAGCAATGCAGCAAAAATTTTACCTGCTGAAAATGCAGGAGACAGAATGGGACATTCAGTCAGCGGATGCGGTGATATTAACGGAGACGGAAATGATGACTTTATAGTATCTGCAAATTTGAATGATCAGAACGGCACATCTTCCGGCCGGGCGTATGTTTATTTTAATACTATGTCGGGGAGTGATTTAAGTGATATTCTTGTCAGCGGATCAACTGTAAATGAATTTTTTGGTACCAGTGTATCAAATGCAGGTGATGTAAACGGTGATGGTTTTGATGACGTAATAGCCGGGTCATATAATTATAATACCCAGCAGGGGAGAGCGTTTATATATTATGGAGGAAATGTAATGAATAATGTTCCGAATGTAACTCTTACAGGAATATCTTCAGGTGACAGATTCGGATATTCTGTATCAGACGCCGGAGATGTAAACGGCGACGGTTTCGATGATGTGATTGTAGGAGCATACGGTTACAATGCCGGAACATTTCAGGGGAGAGCTTATATCTATTACGGCGGCAGCTCTATGAACAGTACGGTTGACGTTACATTGACAGGAGGATCTGCAAATAATTATTTCGGAGAATCAGTTTCTGGCGCAGGAGATTTTAATAATGACGGTTATGACGATGTAATTGTAGGTGCCGGCGGTTATAACTCTAATCAGGGCAGAAGCTATTTGTATTTAGGATCAAACTCAATGAATAATGTTTCTGATTTAACATTTACAGGGCTTAACACGGGTGATTATTTTGGAAATTCAGTTTCAGATGCCGGTGATGTTAACGCAGACGGATATGATGACATTATTATCGGAGCAAAAGGCAGGAATACTTTCGAAGGAGAAGCTTATATTTATTTAGGAGGCAGTGTGTTAAACAATGTCTTTGATGTTCAGTTCTCAGGAGGAACTTCAAGTGACGATTTATTCGGAGAATCAGTTTCTACTGCCGGTGATATTAACGGAGACGGATATTCTGATGTGATCGTCGGAGCTAGCGGATATCCGGGAGGATTAAACAGAGGAAGAGCTTTTGTTTATTACGGAGGACAGCTTATGAACAATACGGCTAATTTAACTATTACAGGAATAAATGATGCAGATTTTTTTGCAAATTCAGTTTCAGATGCCGGTGATGTGAATGGAGATAATTATGACGATTTTATTATTGGAGCGTTTGGATTTGCCAGTAATTCCGGATATGCTTCAATTTATTTTGGAAGCAGTACTCCAAATTCCACAGCCGATATTCTTCTCAACAATATAAATTCTAATTCACTGTTCGGAATCAGCGTCAGCAGTGCGGGTGATTTAAATGGTGACGGCTATTCTGATATTATGGTGGGAGAGCCGAATGATGATGTTTCGGCATCAAACTCCGGATCCGCCCATTTATATTTTTCTTCGCCTATGACTGTAAGACCGAGGATAAGCTCAGTCAAAGATGTTCCGTTCGATCAGGGAGGCAAAGTAAAAATAAAATGGAACCGTAGCGGTTATGATTATTTAAATCAAAATCTCATTACAAATTATCTTATCGAGATCAGTGATCCTCCCGGAGTAAACGGATTTTACTGGGAGACACTTAGTGAAATTCCGGCTTCCTTTAATTCTCAGTATCAGTTCACTGCAAATACGCCGACTGATTCAATGGATGAAAACAGCGGAGTTTACTTTTTCAGAATTACTGCCAGAACGTCAAATGTGAATCAGTTCTGGCGGTCAAACATAATTTCAGGATACAGCCGCGATAATCTTGCTCCTGCAGCCCCTTTAAATCTTTCAGCTCTGCCTGATAATATTTCCGTTCAGCTTGTATGGAATGAGAATGAAGAACCTGATCTTGACTATTACATTATATATAGAAACGGAGTTGAAATTGGCACATCTGCAAATGTTAATTTCAATGATCCGAATGTTGAGGATGATTCGGTTTACAATTATCAGGTTGCTGCTGTGGACATTCACGGAAATGTCAGCGAACTTTCAAATACTGCAGTTGTAAATTTTAATTCAGCAGGTCAGATATCAGTATCACTTGTCATAGAAGGATTTTATAATAGCTCTAACAATAAAATGTCTATGAGCGATACAGTAACTGTTTATCTCAGAGGTTCATCTCCGCCGTATAATTTTATTGATTCATCGACATCAGTACTGGACGGATCTTCTCTTACAGGTAATTTTAAATTTTACAATGCTCCGACCGGAAATTATTATATCGTTATAAGACACCGAAATACCGTGGAGACCTGGAGCTCAGCCGCTCATAGTTATATATATCTTTCAAATTCCGCATATAATTTTTTGAATCTGATCTCTTCTGCCTACGGAAATAACATGCAGCAGGTAGATCTTTCTCCGGTTAGATTCGGGATTTACAGCGGCGATGTAAATCAGGACGGGACAATAGATCTGACGGACGGAAGTCTCATTGACAACGACGCTTTTAATTTTGCATCGGGATATCTGCCGACGGATTTAAACGGAGACAGCATAATTGATCTTGCTGACGGTGTGTTTGCTGATAATAACGGTTTTAACTTTGTGAGTAAAATAACGCCTTAAACATAATTAGGAATTTAGAATTTAGAATTAGGAATTTAGAATTGAATTTCTAACAAAATTAGCCGCAGGCTTCGGTTTGCGGTTTGTTTTTATCTCTGTTTTTTGTCAGTGACAACTTTTAAACTCATTCGAATATAAACTAAGTTTGACAAAAGGAGCAAAAGAGCTCACAGCGGAAAAATTAAAGTTTATTTTTTTTTGCCGGTTATTTGTAAAATATATTATCTCCGAACTGTTCTTTTTCATACGCTTTCATTTTTTCATTGATCTTTGAATTCAAAAATAGCCAGCACAATAAAAACGTTATTGCAGCAAGAAATATATATAATATCATGCTGTATGACTGAATCAGCACCATCGTTACAACCGGTGTTAGAATTACAGTAAAGAAAAAAGTAAAAAAATATTTATCTGAGTATAATGATTTAAATTGCTTGAAATTACTTTCCAGTATTGATTTCTTTTTTTCATAACTTATGTTTTTTGATTTTACTGTCTTATCAATATATTTTGTGTACTGGCTGAAATTAATATCCTTAAGCAACTCAAGAGCTTTCTCTTGTTTCTCCGAAAGTTCAGAATGTAAAGAAATATCCCCAGTGTCTTCTATTGATATGTTAGTCATATCAATTATTTTAATCAGAAGTCTCTCATCATCCGACCCGAAAGATTCAAAAACTTTGAAAAGAAAATCAATGTGCTGCTCTGACCATTGCTGTTCACATAATCCTTCCATAATATTATCTTTGATAATTTTTTTATCCGCGTCATCAGACAATTCATTAGCTTTAAGCAAATATGTCAGTCCTTCTTCCATTTTAAACAGGTCACCGCCGGAGGAATTTATGCATGCCATTCCCTTGCCCCACCAGGCTTTATTATTCTTAATATCGCTTTCCAAAACTTTATTTAAATGCTCAACCCCTTCTTCAAAATTTCTGTGCTGGATTGCGGTGTAACCGAGCTCAATAAGATTTTCAGGATCAATGTTATTCTTAATTATAAGAGAGTCCCGGACTTTTATCTGAGATTTACAGTACATACAATATACAAAATCCAGATCCTCCGGCACCTGCAGATCGCCGTTACAGGAAGGACATTTTGCAGCAGTGAATTTCATTTTGCATTTTTGTTTTACAATAATATAAAAATATAGTTATTTACCTTAAAGGATTTATTTTGAACACGATAAATTTAAAAAGAATAATAAAGTGTTTGTCATTCCCGCGTGCTTCTGGCGGGAATCCAATCATGAAAACTCTATGTTTGTATTAGTAATGCTTCAAGTTTTTAGTTTAAGATCGCAATTTCACTCGGAATTGTAAATGAGGAATTAGAAGGTTATTTAATTAACAAGAAGATTTTGTTTGCTTGAAAAGTTTTGACTGGATTCCCGCTAAGAGTATGCGGGAATGACATGCAATGATAGATATATTCATAAAAAAGTTTTTAGAAGGTTATCGCTGTGCTTTTTAAGAACATATATTGAATTAACTTTCTCTGTTTCTTTTATTAATTTCACTCCGGTTAAAGTCGGTTGTTATTTCTTTCCTTAATTCAATTAATATAATTTCTATGAAGCTGCTGAAAAGTCTCGAAGAACAATTAAAGAAAATATCTAATTACATTTCCGAAAATGGTGAGCTGAAAAAATGGGTAATAATTAATAAAGCTCAGAATTTTGATGAAGAACTAATAGGTCTTCTGCTCGGCAATAAAGAGCTTAAGTCTAAATTTTTTATTAAAGTCAAAGACGCTTTAGTATTTAATCAATCTTTGTTCATACAATTCCTCGAACAAAAAAATTATCTCAACGACAGTTACACTTCTTATAAAAAGAAAATCGGACTTAACATAGACGGCAAATATCTTAATCAGAGAAATGAAGTCTCTCTCGTCTGGCCTTATAAAGACTGTGTCCTCGAAGGCGGTCAGAGCAGGGAAGAAGATAAACGCGAGGAGATTTTCTTCAATGAAACACTTGCGCAGGATGAGATAACGCAATTGTTTGAACCGAAAGTTCTGACGAATGCGAAAAGATATACTGCAAAAGGAGAGAAGCCGCTTGACAAGTTTACCCGCGATGCAGAGCTCAACCGCAAACGCGGACTTCCGGAAGATACCATAACAGATAATCTCATTATCAAAGGAAATAATTTACTTGCGCTGCATTCGCTTAAAGAAGAATTCGCAGGGAAGGTGAAGCTGATTTATATTGATCCGCCGTATAATACAGGAAAGGATGGATTTAATTATAATGATAATTTTAATCACAGCAGCTGGCTAACTTTTATGAAGAATAGATTGGAGGTTTCTCGTGAATTATTAATGAAAGAGGGTTCAATTTGGATAAACATTGATGATAGAGAAGCACATTATTTAAAAGTGCTTGGGGATGATATTTTTGGGAGAGATAATTTTATAATAAATGTTGTTTGGCAAAAAAAATATGCCCCTCAAAATGATGCTAAATTTTTCACTGATAATCATGACCACATTCTTGTTATTGCAAAATCCAAAACTTATTGGAAATTAAATCCTTTGAAAAGAACTGAGGAAAATAATAAACAGTATATAAATGATGATAATGATGGAAAAGGCATATGGCGTACAGATAATATTTTAGTAAAGTCATTCACAAAAGATAGAGTATTTCCAATTGTTAACCCAAATACTAAAAAAGAATACTTCCCTCCGAAAGGAAGATGTTGGAGATATGCTCAAAATACATTAGAGAAAATGATAACTGAGAACAGAATTTATTTTGGAAAAAACGGTAAAGGAGCTCCTCAAGTAAAAAGGTATTTAAATGAAGTTAAAGAAGGTATTACACCGCTTTCAATTTGGTTGAGAACAGATGTAGGTGATAATCAGCAAGCAAAGAATGAAATTTATGATTTTGAAAATGTGATTACTTTTTCCACGCCAAAACCCGAACGACTCATTCAAAGAATAATAAATATTGGTTCGTCGGAGAATGACATTATTTTAGATTTTTTTGCAGGCAGCGGGACAAGTGCTGCTGTTGCTCATAAAATGAACCGACAATACATTGGCATAGAGCAAATGGATTACATAGAGGACGTTACAATTGAGAGGATGAAAAAAGTAATAAAAGGAGAGCAAGGAGGTATCAGTGAGTCAGTCAACTGGAGAGGCGGCGGAGAGTTTGTTTACTTTGAGCTGCAGAAATTCAACGAAGCATTCATAGAAAAAATAGAAACAGCAAAGGACACGAAGTCATTGCTGAAGATATGGGAAGAGATGAAGCAGAGGTCATTCTTGAATTACAATGTTGACATAAAGAAGCAGGAGGAGAGTATAGAAGAGTTTAAGAAATTATCATTAAAGCAGCAGAAGAAGCTGTTGGCAGAATTGCTTGATAAGAATCAGCTTTATGTGAATTTGTCTTCGATGGATGACAAAGATTTTAAAGTTACGGAGGAGGAGAAGAAGGTGACGAGGGATTTTTATAAGATTAGAAAATGAACTGTCCTTTAAAATGGGACAGTTGAAATAAAAGAAGTGAGTTGTCCGAAATAATCGGACAACTGAATTAAGCAGGTAATTTATAAACTTTAACAAAGAAAACGTATGAAAAACACAACTGCGATAAAAATATTCGAATCGAAAAAGATTCGTTCGATGTGGAATGAAGAAAAAGAGAAGTGGTATTTCTCTATTATAGATGTAATTGAAGTTTTGACAGAAACTGATCGCCCGAGAAAATATTGGAATGACTTAAAAACGAAGTTGATTGAAGAAGGAAGTGAGTTGTCCGAAAAAATCGGACAACTGAAATTGGCATCCTCAGACGGTAAACATTACAAAACAGATGTAGCCGACACTGAGCAGTTATTCCGTCTGATTCAGTCTATACCTTCGCCAAAAGCAGAGCCATTCAAACTATGGATCGCTAAAGTTGTACGGGAAAGGATAGACGAAATTTCCGATCCTGAAATCGGAATTGACAGATTAATGGAAACTTACCTGAAAAAAGGGTATAGTAAGGAATGGATAAACCAGCGCCTGAAAAGCATTGAAGTCAGGAAGGAATTAACAGATGAATGGGAAAACCGGGGAGTTAAAAAAGGTCAGGAGTTTGCAATACTGACGGATGAGATAACAAAAGCATGGAGCGGATTTACGGTTACTCAATACAAGAAGCATAAAGATTTAAAGAAAGAGAATCTTCGGGATAACATGACGAACTTAGAGTTGGTGTTGAATATGCTTGCTGAGGCAACTACAACAGAGATAAGCAAAGAAAAGAAACCGAAAACATTTTTTGATAGCAAAGTTATTGCAAACCAAGGGGGAACCATTGCAGGCAATACGCGAAAGGAAATTGAAGCCAAGACAAGAAAGAAAGTTATAAGCAAATTATCGGCTAAGAAATTAATTGAAGAAAAATCAAAAGCATAACCTGAAGACCAATGGCATATCTTTATGAAAGTTTTGATACACTGACACAGTTTGGAGCAATTCCAAACAAGCGCATTTCATTGATTGAAGATAACCTATCTCCAAAACTTCCGATCCGCGAATATCAGATAAAGGCTTTTTCGAGATTTGATTATTTTTATAACACTGAGTTTGAAGGCAAGCAGGTCAAACCATATCACTTACTTTACAACATGGCTACCGGAAGCGGGAAAACATTAGTAATGGCAGGGTTGATGCTGTATTTATATGAGAAAGGTTACAGAAATTTTCTATTCTTTGTTAATTCCAAAAACATTATAAAAAAGACGAAGGAGAATTTTCTGAACTCTAAGTCATTCAAATATCTTTTCAATGAAAGTTTATTCATTAACGGAGAAAAGGTAGAAGTTAAGGAAGTTGAAACATTTGATGCATCCGATGATAGAAACATTAATATAAAGTTTACAACCATTCAGCAGCTATACACTGACTTAGAACTTACCATAAAGGAAAACAGCGTAAGTTATGAGGAGTTTGAAGACAAGAAAATCATTCTGATAGCAGATGAAGCTCATCATTTAAGTGCGTCAACCAAGAAGAAGGATAGTGAAGAGAAAGCAAAGTGGGAAGGAACGGTTATGAAAATACTTAATCAGAACACCGAGAATGTCCTGCTTGAATTTACCGCAACATTGGATTATAAGAACAAGGAAATATCAGATAAATATGAAAACAAAGTAATTTATAAGTATGATCTTGCACATTTCAGAAACGATAAGTATTCTAAAGAAATCAGTTTGATAAGAACGTTATATAATGAGGAAGAGAGAATTTTGCAGGCTTTGATTTTAAATCTATACAGACAGGAAATAGCAGCTTCAAATAATATTAACCTAAAGCCGGTAATTCTTTTCAAAGCTAAAAGAACAATTAAAGAGTCGGAATTAAATAAGGAGAACTTTCACAAGTTAATTGATAGGCTGACAGCATCAGAAATTGAAAACATAAAGAGAACTTCGACAATACCTGTTATAAGAAAAGCGTTTGATTATTTTGAAAAAACCGGACATTCAAATTCAGAGATGGCAAAACGTATCAAATCAAACTTCAGATTTGAGAATTGCATAAGCGCAAACAATGATGATGAAGCGGAAATGAATCAGATACTGCTAAACACATTAGAAGACGCCGGCAATCCAATCAGAGCAGTTTTTGCGGTGATGAAGCTCAATGAAGGCTGGGACGTTCTTAACTTATTTGACATTGTGAGGTTGTATGAAGGACGAGACAGCAAAGGCAATAAAGCAGGTTCGACAACAATCTCGGAAGCGCAGCTTATTGGAAGAGGAGCAAGGTATTTTCCGTTTGAGCTTAAGAAAGGTGAAGATAAATTCAAACGCAAGTTTGATGACGATATTGAAAATGAGCTGAAGACAATTGAAGAATTATATTATCACACTAAAGAAGACAGCAAATATATTTCCGAGCTTAAGAAAGCTTTAGTAGAGTCCGGTATTTACGATGATGAAGATAAAATGGAAATTAAACAGCTTACATTAAAGCTAGATTTTAAGAAGACGGACTTTTACAAAAACGGGAGAGTAGTTTTTAACGAAAAGGTCGGAAAAAATTACGACAAGATAAAATCCTTTTCTGACCTGGGAGTTAAGAAAAAGAATTTTTCATATACTCTTTCATCGGGAACAGGTGCTGCGACATCAGTTTTTGGAAAAGATACGGATGCAAAATCATCTTCAGCCCCGGGTAAAGCAGATATAAAACTGTTAGAAATTCCTGAACATATTATAAGATATGCATTGACAAAGAATCCGTTCTATAAATTTTCAAACTTGATAAGATTTTTTCCGGCTCTGCAATCTCATAACGAATTCATAGTTAGTATGGACTATTTAGGAGGACTACAGATTACTTTCACAGGTGAAAAGTCACTGCTAAAGGAGATTTCCAATTTATATTATTTACACGCAGTTATTGGTTTGTTGGAAAATATTGAGAAGGAAATAAAATCAAATTTGACAGAGTATGAAGGATCCGAGTTTTTCAATAAGAAAATAAAAGATGTTTTCAAAGATAAGCAGATTAAAGTAGCAAAAGGAAGTGAGCGTTCTATTGGACAGGAAGAGGTTGTATCGGATAAACCATGGTATGTATTTAATGCTAATTACGGAACTACTGAAGAGAAAGCGTTTGTAGAATTGTTTTCGAGAGAATTTGATAATTTAAAAAAGAAATTTGACAATATTTTTCTGATCCGGAATGAAAGAGAAGTAAAGATAGTGGATAAGATTGGCAGGACGTTCGAGCCGGATTTTATTTTGTACTGCAGTAAAAAGAAAAGTAAGCGATTAATATATCAGGTTTTCATTGAGCCAAAAGGAATTTATTTAAAGGGAAATGATCAATGGAAAGAAGATTTTCTTATTTGTTTAAGAAAGAAGAAAAATGTCATACATATAAGGTCGGATAAATATCTTATTACCGGTGTTCCGTTTTATTCCAACAAAACTGAAAATGATTTCAGGAAAGAATTTGAAAACACATTTATTTGATAATTCAAACAGATGATAAATTCAAAAAATTTTTATTTACAGCCGGATAAGCATATACAGGAATATGTTCAGAAATGTCCGTACTGCAAGCATGAAAACAAACTTCAGCTTATAACAGTTATTGATTTATCGGATACACTTCATATGAGGTATATGATTTTGAATGACGGTTTAAATAAATTCGTTTGTATGAATTGCTTATACACTTGTGAAATGTATTTTGATATGATAATTCTGAACTCCGCTAAGAAGTATCTTTTACTTTTTTCAAAAAACCGGGAATATTTGAATAGGTGGGCAGAAAGATTCAGGTATGAACAGTATAAGGAAAAATTCAATCCTGATCTTAATTTTCTAAAAAGACCTGTAACTGTAAATATGTGGAATGATCTGAAAGAAAAGATCAAAAATAATGACGGAATCTGGGTAGAAGGAATGTTAAAAGAACTGGAATCGATAGCGAAGAAAGACCCGCTTAAATTTTATGATTACATTCAAAGGAACAAACACTATACAGATCACAGTGAAATGAGTTTTCATATTGACAGAATAAGCAATCAATATAATTTACTTGAACTGCTGCTAAAGAAAAAGTTTGAAGAAATAGATAAAATTACAAAGACAGAATATTCGGCTGAAGGTTTGAAAAGATTGTTTTCTATTTTAAGAGAAAGTAACGCGGAATTAGAAGAAGCGAAAAATATTTTTAGTTTTACAGAAGAGATATTCAATAAAAATGATGCGATAATAATTGAAGATGCAAGAACAAACTTAAATGTTTGTTTTAGAAACAACAAAATGATTAATGCTAAAAAAGAGCAAAGGATTATAAATAGTAAACTTAAAGATAAAATTGAACACATTAAGTATTACTTCTGCGTCTCTCCGGGAAGGAATAACAGAGATTATGTGGAATTCTGCGCGGTGGACAGTGAAGAGGAGTATGACTGGATTAATAATATACCGGATTTTTATTGGGTGAATATAAATGAAGAAATTTTTATTTACTTTCGAAAAATGATTAGAGAATCTGCGGATGACGACAATATTGATGTGTATTCACATAAATTCCTGAATGCTGACGAAATTGACTATCTCTTTAACCAATTAGAAGATTTTGAAACTGCATTGGATTATTATCCTACTTTTGAAATTTTTCATAAAGTATTCGCAAAGATTTATGGCGAAGAACATGCTAAATATATCTCCGAAGAATATTTTGAAGTTTGGCAGGAATTGAGGGACGGGATACAATTGGTTTGCCGGCAGCTTGGAGAATACTTTTTTTTATGCAGGAAAAATAATAAATGTGTTTGGATGCTTGGAGTATGAACAGAAGAATTTGATTCAATTATTAAATGTCAAAGCATAGAATTGTTTATACTTTTTTAGCCAGATACCTTAATACTGTGTTATGTTTTATTTTAAATGAACTAAAAATGATCTCAGAATAGAATTTATTAAAGCGTTTATAAGATTAAATTATCAGGATTATTTACTTCTCTAATTCAATAATTTTCGAAATAAGCCAGTCCCGCGAAGCAAGTATTTTTTCTTCCGAAATATTTTTTAAAATTAAATCAAGATCAGCTTTGTCTGTTTTAGCCGACTGCTTAATTTTGAAGATCTGTCTGTAAAATTTTAATAAATTCTTTACACCTATATACAAAATTTCTGAAGCTTCCTTTGTGTCATTTAAGAAATGATTTGTCGAATCTATAAGAGAATACGCCTGCTCAATGTAATTTAATTCATAATAAATTTTAAGCTGAAATTGTCTTACATCTAATTTAAAAATAAAAAGATTCAGTTTTATTTCAGAAAAAAACACAAGAGATTTTTCAAATTCATTTCTGTAAAAATGAAGTATAGCATTTGAAAAATTAATCATGTTTTCCCTGTGCTCAAGAGGCAGCTCCGGAGAGTATTTAAAAATAAACTTTTCAAGCCATTCAAACTCTCCGATCACAGCGGAATTTAAAGCCATATTTCTGAAAAGCACGACATGAAATTCTTCCTCAGCACTTCTTTTATATATGCCGAGTTTCAGATTGCCGTCATTAAGTTCAAACTGCTCTTTCCGGAATTGTCCTAACTCGTTGCTAACTACCATAATCGAACAAAAAGTCAAAAGGATACTTCTCAGCACATAAAGCTCATCTTTACCAAACAATGACATATTCCTGCTTAGATGATCTTTAAGTTCGAAATATATTTCCTTCTTCTTTTCAGTGTTCAGTTTATGAACAAGATAATATGTATAAACATACGGATAAAATTTATCGTTATTTTTTTTCATAACATCCAAAAGAGAATCTATATCAATGTGATTAAACAAATTATCAATCAGATTATACCGCGTTTCGAGATTATAAATATCAGCGAGAGTTCTTTCATCTGAATTTCTCAGGCACTTGATAAGAGCCATGACTGATATGAATTCTCCTGATGACAATGCAGATTCATAAGTATTTTTAAAATCGTCATTGTCCAGGGAGTAATCCCTGAAAACCGTTTTCAGAAAATAACTTTCAATAAAATATTCCATGCTGCCTTTATTTTTAAAATCATCTTCTTCATTTATTTTATTCAGATCTCTTTCAAACTCCTTATAAATCTTTTTTTTGCGAAGCTGATTTAAAAGATAGAATTCTTTTCTTTTTTTATCATTTGAAAATTCAGAATAAATCAGAAATTCCTTGCAGAGCATAAACAATTCTGAGGATAAAGTTTTTATAAGATTAGATGACTTTACCTGCTCATATTTTTTCCCGTGATAAAGAGATTTAAAAACGAATTCAAAATTTAATTTTTCATCTGAAAATTCGGGATAAAACTGCTTAAGCGTTTTAAATAACGGATTGAGATTTCTTGACCTGCTGAAATACGGAGACGCAATGAATTTTTCAAGTTCTCTCATTTCTTCGGCAGAAAACTTTTTTAGCAGATTTATTAATTTATTGTCTTTCAAAATTTAAAAAGTTACTCCTGTCTGTAATTTTTGAAACAATAAAATTGCGATAATAGCTAAAAAATGCAACATTATTCAAAATTCATCTGAATTGATATGTTATTATTAACATAAAATCTCATTTGGTAATACTTTTGTTTATGATATTTTGTATGAAATTTATTAAATCAAATTACGGGGGTAATCATGTTTCAATTAAACAATTTAATATCCAAAAAAGGAAATTCATCAAAGCATAAAAAAGGTTTTGACTTACCCCTCGTAAGCACTGCTGTCATAGGTTCATTTTACTCAGTTGTATCAAATCTATCATGGCAGCAGGGCTTCGGGGATAATCAGAAAAGGAATTCTTATTCAGTATATTCAGCGGTAAGAAAATCCGTATCTCTGTTAATATTTAGTCTGACTATTATTTTTTTAACAAGCTTTACGCTTGGATCAGGAAATGAGCAGACTCAGAATTCAGGATTAATGTCAATTTCAAATACGCCGGACTGGACTGTTAATTTTGGTTACAGCTTCGGGTCGGCATCTTCACCTGCCGGCGATGTAAACGGCGACGGTTACGATGATGTAATTGTAGGAAAGAAAGAGAACACAACTAATTTCACAAATGACGGAAAGGCGTATGTATTTCTCGGCTCAGCATCCGGTCTTGCTGTAACACCTGTTTGGTCTGATATCGGAGCAAATCAGGGATCAGCTTACGGGCATAGTCTGTCAAGAGCGGGCGATGTAAACGGTGACGGATATGATGACATTATAATCGGCGAGCCGGGTTACAAAGTCGGAAGCATAAGCAGAGGAAGAGCTCTGGTTTATTACGGTTCATCTGCCGGACCGTCAGCAACTCCATCATGGACTTATATCGGTACCACAACGGATTTCGGAAGGTCGGTTTCAACAGCCGGAGATTTAAACGGTGACGGATATGATGACGTAATAGTTGGAATAGCATACGGTGGTTTGGATTCGGCTTCAAACAAGGGAGCAGTATTAGTTTTCTACGGCAGCTCTGCGGGATTATCTGCAACTCCAGACTGGCAAAAGGATGGTACTCAGAGCTATGGTCAATTCGGACACAGAGTTTCCACTGCAGGCGATGTAAACAATGACGGTTATGATGATATAATAGTCGGGGCTCCTGTAAATTCCGGCGCGACAGGACAGGCATTTGTTTTTCTGGGTTCGGTATCAGGATTATCAAATACACCGGTATGGACAGGAACCGGTGAGTTTTCCAATCAGATTTTTGGTTACAGTGTTTATGATGCGGGTGATGTTAACAATGACGGTTATGATGATATTATAATCGGAGCCCCTGATGATAATGCAGGCGGAACGGGAAAAGCTTATGTATATTACGGTAACTCTTCAGGAATATCCGCTTCACCAGAGTGGACTGCCACAGGTGAGATAAATTCAAATTTCGGACAATGGGCGGCTACAGCCGGTGATTATAACGGAGACGGATTTTCAGATATAATAGTCGGTGCTCCGAATAATTCACCTTATGGAAAAGCATATGTTTACAAAGGTTCTACGGCAGGACCTTCAGTAAACAGCGTCTGGACTTCGGAAGGAGATGCAACTTCAGCAGCTTACGCTATTACAGTCTCCACAGCAGGCGATGTCAATAATGACGGTTATGACGATGTACTTATAACTCCTTATTCACCGAAAGCATTTGTATTTCACGGGGCAGACGGCGTACCTCCTAGTTCAAATTATTATGTGCTGTCTGATACCGGAATTTCAGCTGCAAGAAATTTAACCGGCGTGATTATCACTGATTCAAGCGGAGTAAACGGATCAGCCGGAACAAAGCCAAGATGTTATTTCAAAAGATCAACAGATACAAATACATTCATAGATAATACGAATTCTACCGCAGGATGGAAATATGTTGAAGCAAACGGCTCAACATCACCTTTTGATTTTACAATAAATTACTCACTTCTGAGCGGAGGAAACGGTATCATTGCAAATGATATTGTTCAGTATTTTGTAGTAGCTCAGGATCTTGCTCCGGTTCCGAATGTTGTTATTGATAAGGGAACATTTGCTGCAGTACCTACAAGCGTAAATCTTACATCATCAGCATTCCCAATAGGAAATCCTTTGAATTCATACCGGATTCATCCGGTAATAGTAACGGGAGCTTTAACCGGAAACGGCAGTTACGCAAATTTATCCGGTGCATTTAATGCAATTAACGCTAATAGTCATACAGGCGCAGACATTACAGTATTGATAATGGGAAATACAACCGAACCGATTAGCGGCGCAATAATCGGAAATAACGGATGGAATACGTTATTAATTAAACCGGATGGCAACGAACCAAGGACAGTGTCAGCGGCAGCATCACCCGGTAATCCGCTAATAAGATTATTAGGATCAAGAAATGTAACAATTGACGGACTGAACTCCAATGGAAACTCTCTGACAATTTCAAATACTCAAGTATCAGGTACTCAAGCTACAAGTACAATTTTTCTGGATGCAGGCGCATCTGACAATACAATAACAAGATGTACCATTCTCGGATCAAGTCAGACTTATTCTCCTACCATTGGAGGAACAATAGTATTATGGCCGTATCTTTCATCTACAGGAAATGTTATTTCCTATTGTGACATTGGACCCGCAGGTTCAGTTTTGCCTAATACATCAATATACATTCAGGGCAATGTTTTAAATAGTCATAGTAATGATACAATAAAGAATTGTAACATATATGATTATTATTCTACTTTTAGACCAAGCGCAGGAGTTTATATAGGTCCGTACACTACAAATATTGCTGTAAAAGACAATAAATTTTATCAGACCGCAACAAGAAGTTCAGCTAATCCCGGCACTACTCATTCTGCGATTCGAATTGAAAATAATTCGGGGAATAATTATCTGGTTTCAGGAAACACAATAGGTTATTCTTCTTCAAACGGAACAGGAAACTATACACTTGTCGGATACGGTGGTTTTAATTTTTATCCTATATACCTTAGCGTTGGAAATACCGGGACTACAAATGTTCAGGGAAATATTATTCAGAATATCAATTACACATTACAGCAGCAAAGTCAGACATTTAATGCAATTGATATAGCATCTGGAAGAGTCAACGCCGGCAATCTTTCTCCGAATCTTATCGGAAGCATGTCATCAGCCGGAAATATTACAATTACAGGAAGCACCGGCTTAATGGATAATTTCGGAATTCGCTGCGCAGGTACGGGAAACAAAAATGTAAGTAATAATTTAATCGGAGGAATAACGCTTTCGAAGATAAGTGATTTCACTCAGTTCAAATTTACCGCAATAGGTAATTTGTCTGCAGATACTTTTACATGTCAGAACAATGTAATAGGCGGAAACATTGATAATTCTATCAGAACATCATATAATGTTGAAGGCAGTTTAGATTTGACCGGTATATCAAGCATCAGCGGGACTTCAATAATTACAAACAACTACGTTCAAAACCTGAATGTAAATTCAGGCGGCTCGGGAGGTTCTGTTATGACTTTGACCGGAATTTTATTGACTTCAAATGCGGCTAATAACCTGATTTCGCAAAATCTTATTCATTCATCGGGGATCACAGGCACGACAAGTAATTCAAATGTAGTAAACGGCATTAGAGTTAATTCTGTATCCGGTTCAGCTACAGTTGAAAAAAATCTTATACATTCTCTGACTTCAGCAGCGGTTAATAATTCAGTCAACGGAATTCTTGCATCCGCCGGTTCATCAACATTTAAAAATAATTTTATAAGATTAGGAATAAACAATTCGGGTAATGGACTGAACGTTGGTGTACCTTTCAAAGGAATAAGTGAAACAGGCGGTACAAATAAATTTTATTTCAATAGTGTATATATCGGCGGAAGTCCGACTACAGGCAATTCAAATACATTCGGATTTCAGAGTACTGTAATCAATAATACAAGAAATTATTACAATAATATTTTTTATAATGCGAGGTCAAACAACGGCTCGAACGGAAAACATTATTCCATAAGCGTCGGCGGTACATCACAAAATCCTGCAGGTCTTAATTGCAACTACAATATTTTATATTCAATTGGCAACGGAAGTGTCTTAGGATTTTTTAACAGCACAGACAGACCAACGCTGGCTTCTTGGCTGTCTGCTACCGGAAAGGACAGTAACAGCGTGTTCGGTAATCCGCAATTTATAAATCCTGACGGCGATTCGTCTTCTCTTGATTTGCATATCGGAATAAATCCGTCTGCCGTTGAAAGCAGAGGAATTGCCATAGCTGAAGTAACCGACGACTATGACGGTGAAATACGGTCATCATTATCACCAACTGACATAGGCGCTGACGCCGGAAATTTTGTCAGCTCTGATATAGATGCTCCTGTTATACTATACAGTTTACTGACAGACGGTTCCAGTGTTGTTTCCAGAAATTTTACGGGAGTAATTATAACAGACTCGAGCGGAGTTAATGTAAGCATAGGACTTCGGCCCAGATGTTATTATAAAAGATACTCAGATGCAAATACATTCAATGATAATACAAACAGCACTCCGGGCTGGAAATATTCCGAAGCAACAGGAACCAGTTCGCCTTTCGATTTTAATATTAACTACTCTTTATTAAATGGAGGAAGCGTCGCAACAGGCGATACAATACAGTATTTTGTTATTGCACAGGATCTGAATTTTAATCCAAACCTTTCAATAAATTCCGGAATATTCTACAGTATTCCGTCCGGCGTAGATCTTACTTCAGCAGCTTTTCCGGTAACAGGAATTATAAACTCATATACACTTGCTGCAATAAATGTATCCGGCGCAGTAACCGGAAACGGAGTTTATACAAATCTTACTTCGGCTTTTGCAGCAATTAATTCAGGTAGTCAGTCAGGTGCAGATATACTTATCAGTGTTAACGGAAACACAACTGAAACAGGAGCGACGCTTAACAGCGGCGACTGGAATTCACTTACAATTTCACCTGATGGAGGAACGGCAAAAACAATTTCCGGCACAGTAAACGGAAATGCATTAATCAGATTAAACGGAGCTGATAATGTTACAATTGACGGACTTAACTCAGGAGGAAACTCACTGACTATTTCGAATACTTCAACATCTTCCATTACAGGAACAAGCACTTTAAACCTGATTGGAGATGCAAGCAGCAATAAAATTACAAACTGCACAATACTCGGATCTTCAACAACTCTTGCCGGAAGCGCAGGAGGGACAGTTACATTCGGAACCGGAAATTCAACAGGTAATGATAATAATGTTGTTTCTTTTTGTAATATTGGTCCTGCAGGCACAAACCTTCCTTCAAAAGCTGTTTCATTTCTGGGAAGTTTATCTGCGTCAGTTTATAACAATGGAGATACAATCCGAAACTGTAATATCTACGATTATTTTTCCGCGACAATAAACTCTTCAGGAATAAATATCCTGAGCGGGAATACAGACATTAGTGTTCTTGATAATAAATTTTATCAGACCGCAGCGAGAACACAAACTTCCGGAATGCAGCACTTTGCAGTCTCGGTTGATTTTATTCTGGGTAATGATTTTAAAATAACAAGAAATACTATCGGATATTCTGCATCTGACGGAGCCGGAGTATATTCTTTTGCAGGCGTTGCAAATTCAAAATTTATTCCTGTATTTCTTAACACAGGCGCTGTTAGCCCGACAAGCGTTCAGGGAAACACAATTGCAGGAATCTCTATGTCCGGCTCTGTAAGCGGTACCGGAACAGTTTCGCCTTTTATAGGAATTTATTGTGCATCAGGATTGGTAAACATAGGAAACGACTCCGGAAATACAATAGGAAATCTTTCAGAATTAAACAGCATTGCATTTACTTCAAGTTCAACTTCGAATTCTGAAATTTCCGGAATTTATATTATCAGCTCTTCGGGTATCAATACAAGCAACAATGTAATAGCTGGTATTTCTGCGGCAAATTCTTCAACAGGCGCATCAAGCATTTATTTGATAAGAAGTACATCAACCGGTAACTGGACTTGTGAAAATAATGTAATTGGAGGGACAATTGCGAATTCAATTCAGTCAACTTCAGCTTCAATATTTACAACTTTGAATGGAATATATAACAATGGCAGAGCTTCGACAATATCAGGAAATACTTTAAGAAATATGACAATGGCGGCAGGGCTTAACCCGATGGCAGGGATAGTTATTTCCTCAGGTAATTATACTCATAATGTATCACAAAATACCGTATATGCTTTAAGTAATTCTAATACAACACAGTCCACATTTGTATCAGGAATAATGTTTTCCAACGGAAGCAGCTCAAGTGTAATAGAAAGAAACAATATACATTCATTGTCTGCATTCTCCGCTTCTTCAATGGTTTATGGGATATATGCACAGACAGGTGTGGCAACTTATAAAAATAATATGATTCGACTTGGAATTAATCAAGCAGGAACAGGAGTCAATACAGGTTTAAGCGTTATCGGTATATATGAAACCGGCGGAACAAACAATTTTTATTTTAACAGTGTGTATATTGGCGGAAACCCTGTGTCAAATAACGTCACAACTTTTGCTTTCAGAAGTATAGTCACTACAGTTACAAGAAATTACATTAACAATATTTTCTTTAATGCACGCTCTAACAGCAGCGGAGCAGGAAAGCATTTTGCAATTTCACTTGCCGGATCATCTCCACTGCCTGCAGGCTGCACAAGTAATTACAATATTCTTTATGCAACCGGAAACGGAAGTGTGCTTGGATTTTATAACAACGTTGACAGAACAACTCTTGGTGCATGGAAGACTGCAACAGGACTTGACACAAACAGCATTTCTGCAGATCCGGTATATAAAAATCCGACAGGAAATTCTGCTGATGTCAATCTTCATATAGGAACTTTCCCTACGCCAGCTGAAAATGCCGGAGTTCTGATTCCTTCAGTGATTGATGATTTTGAAGGTGAACTGCGTTCAGATTTATCTCCGACAGACATAGGTGCTGACGCAGGAAATTTCATTAATATAGATATTAATCCCATGACAATTTCCTATACTCCGCTCGTAAATGATTCAGTTCAGTCAGCAATAAATTTTTCAGGAGTTATAATTTCTGATTCAGACGGTGTTGCAGTAAGCGGAAATCTCCGTCCAAGAGTTTATTTCAAAAAGAAAAACGATGTGAATGTTTTTAATGACAATACAAGTGCAACAGCCGGCTGGAAATATTCTGCGTCAAACGGAACTGCTTCGCCTTTTGATTTCACAATGGATCTTACAAAGCTTAATTCAGCGCCGTCAGTTAATGATACCATACAATATTTTGTAGTAGCTCAGGATATGGCGCCGACTCCTCATATATTTTCAAACACTGTAACGTTTGCGGAATATCCGGCAAGTACAGAGCTTACTTCAGCTGCGTTTCCTGTAACCGGAGCACCGAATTTCTTCAGACTGCTGAAAGCGCCGCTTAACGGGGACTATATAGTTGGACTAAATTTATTTAACCGAATTTCCGGAAAGAATATAACTTTTGAAAAAAGCAAAAGGATAGCAATGAAGGAAATTCTTGTACCAGAAGGTGAAGGAATAAATGGTGCAGTAATAAATAAAATCACTGAAACTGAAGATGAAATTTTTATTCCTGTCGAAAACGGAAAAACTTATGAAGGACCGCTTAGTATTAAGCGCACAGATAATCCTGAACTGGATGCGCAGGCATTGTCAGGTGTTTATGCAAATATTACAGAAGCTGTAAACGATTTGAAAACATGGGGATCAAGCGGACCTGTGAGATTTCTGCTGAATGACAATTCATATACATCCGAGACTCTTCCGATTTCAATAACGCCATGGACAGGCGCTTCATCTGTGAATACTCTTACTATAAAGCCGAACGACGGAGTTACATCAGAAATATCCGGGACCAATTCAACCGCTATATTTGACATTAACAACGGAGATTACTTTTTTATAGACGGTTCAAATACCGAAGGAGGAAATACAAAGGATCTGACAATCAGGAACACTTCAAATTCAGCTTTAAGATTTATAAATGACGCAACGAATAACATAATCAAGAATTCAATTTTAAAATCTTCCTTCATGGTTGTTTTATTTTCCACAACTACAGGTACAACCGGAAATGACAATAACTTAATTCAGAATAATGATATCACCGGAAGCACATTAACTTGCGGTTTTGGTATTGTGAATACCGGAACCGGAACAACATCTGACAGAAAAAATTCAGGAATAGAAATAATCGGAAACCGCATATACAATTTCACTACAAGAGGAATACAGGACAACGGAAATTCAGCGGGAATAATATATCGAAGCAATGAATTCTTTCAGACCTCACCGCAAAGCACCTGCATTCCGTTACACATTACTTCAAATACTATTGAAGGGTTTATATTTGATAAAAATAAAATTCATGATATGATGGTTTCAGCATTTGGCGGAGCATACGGAATATGGATTCAGAATCTTGCTGCCGCAAGCACCGGTGAGATTACAAATAATTTTATTTTACTAAACTCAAACGTTCAAAACTCGGGAATAGGTATCTATGACCAGAGTTCCGTGAATCTAAATATTTATCACAACACAATTGTTATCAGCGGAAATGTAACCGGTAATCAGGAGTCAATCGGTTATTACAGAAATACAGGCAGCACTGTAAATCTTAAAAACAATATCATTATAAATACAAGAACAGGAAGCACTGCAACAAACTATGTTATCAGAAATCACGGAAATCTTTCACTTCTGAATTCAGACAACAATGATCTGTTAAATTCCGGAATAGGGAACAATGTGTTTGCATTTGACGGCACAGCGCACCGAAACAATCTTAATGAATGGAAAACCGCTACCGGTAAAGATTCAAACAGCATTTCTGCTGACCCGATATTCATAAGCAGCACAGATCTTCACATTGATTCGCTGCAGAATTCTCCGGTCAGTAATGCCGGAACATTCATTACCGGCGTTACGCACGATATTGACGGGAACTTAAGGGATACTTTGTCACCGGATATCGGCGCAGATGAATTCAATATACCTTCAGCGGCAGGAACATTAAATCTTACAATGATAATGGAAGGTTTTTATAATTCTTCTGCAAACAGTATGTCAATGAATGATACCGTAACGGTTTATCTGAGAAACGCCTCTTCACCTTATGCTGTTATTGATTCAGCTAAGGGTATTATAGATGCAAATACATTTACCGGTTCATTTACAATTACTAACGCTGCAACGGGAAATTATTTCATACAGACCCGACACAGAAATACAATAGAAACCTGGTCCGGCTCAGCAGTTAATTATATATCCGGCTCAACGATAAATTATGATTTCACTTATGCAGCTGCGCAGGCGTTTGGAAACAATATCCTGCAGATAGATTCCTCGCCTTTGAGATTCGGAATATACAGCGGCGACGTAAATCAGGATGGTGTTGTAGATCTTGCAGACGGAAGCCAGATTGATAATGACGCATTGAATTTTGCCTCGGGTTATCTGTCCACGGACGTAAACGGCGACAATGTAACTGACCTTGCAGACGCAGTGTTTGCGGATAATAACGGGTTTAATTTTGTAGGGAAAATAACGCCATAAAGCAATTACAAATTACAAATTACAAATGACTAATAAGAAGCATTGAATTTCGAATTATAAAATATGCAGGTAATAAAAATTAGTATTTGTAATTTGTAATTTAAAATTAATTCATCAGGTTTTAGCCAGCAGCTGACATTTCAAAAGAAAATTTTTTAAAACCAGAATTATTATTGTAATTTGTAATTTGAATTTACACTTCAGAAGTTCCAGTCAAATCCCGCTGTTAATATTGCAGGCAGTCCGGTCTTGATTCCCTGCGGTCTGCGGCTTGCAATGTATCTTTCGTTTGTGAAATTTTTAACGGATAAATAGAACGTTGTATTCAGTGAACTTAATCTGTATCTGCCTGTCACATCATAAATTGTAAAAGAAGGCATCAGTCCGGTTTCTCCGTTTGCCGATGGTTCAACTGTATTCAGTTCGTTGGTAAACTGCTGTCCGGTATATTTCGCCGAAAGCAAAACTGATAATCCGAAAGGTGAAATTATTTCAAATGAATTAGCAAGCATAAAATCCGGCGCGTAAGGAAGTTTGTTACCGTTAATATTTACAGTTTCACTTCCTGAAGTAATAAATCTGTCAGCTGAATATTCAGAGCTGCTGAAAGTACCTGCTGAAGATATAATGAAATTATATTTTGATTTGAACAGCTTTCCCAGATCAACTGTAACTCCGGTCTCAAGACCAATGTGCCTTGTCTCACCTCCGTTTACAAGTCCCGTTCCGTTTCCGCCTGAAGATTCTGAAATTGGTATTATCTGATTTGAAAAATTCAGTAAGTAACCGGTAAGCTCAACATCCAATCCATCGGCAATATTGATTCTCATTCCTAGTTCAGAGTTCCAGCTTAGCTCTGCATCCAGCTCGAGAGCTTCTCCGCCGTTAGTAATTGCGTCCTTTATACGCGGCGGCGCGAACCCTCTGTGAATCCCTGCGAAGAAAGTATATCTGTTATTGATATCATAATTTAAACCTATCCCCGGAATCACGGAAAAAATTTTATTTTCAGCAGTAATCAGAGTATCTCTGCTGTTAAGACGGTTTATTTCCCTTTCATACATAAATGATTCAAGTCTTAATCCGGGAGTTACTGAAAACTTATCAGATAGATAAGTTCTGTTTTGCACAAATGCCGTATATGCGTAACCTGTTCTTACTTCATCTTCTGTAAGATCACCAGATTCTGCATTTGCTTTCTTTCCGTTTATTCTCTGTTCATTTGCTCTTTCAAAGAGAAATCTTAATCCGCCTTCGAGTTCATTAAGCGTTTTACCGATTGAATATTTTGAATAAATCCGCGGCTCAATTCCGCCTACTTCAAACTGTCTGTCTCTGTTGCCTGTGGAGTTTCTCATGTAAATCGCACCGCCGGCGGCTGATGTATCACCGAATACCGCTACAGGATTGCTCACGCGCGTTCTGCTGAAATCCTGACGCAGCCAGTTTCTAACGGTTGTATAACCGAAAGCAGTGGTCCTCAGCAATACGGAATTTGAAATATTATAGTCATGTGTAATACTGGCTGAATATCTTTTTATATTTAGTTTATCATAAGGCGCAATGATCTCATAATATTCTCCGGAGTCGTACATATTCTGGGTAAGTCCGATATAAGTTGAATTGGAAGTCTCGTCATAAAAGGAAAGTTTTAAACCGAGCATAGATTTTTCGCCGAGTTCAAATTTCATTTTTCCCGTAATGTCGTTTACACTGAAGTTCAGCGTTCCGAGATTGTCCGCCTGTTTATGCAGATAGTTAATCATTGCTCCTACATTTCCGAAAGTATTTCCGTAGCTCATCTGCCCGGTAAAGAATCCGTTTTCACCTCCTCTGATTTTAAAGGAAGTTGACTGTACACCCGGAGGATCAGCTGTAAGATAATTCACAACACCGCCGATTGTCTGCGGACCGAAAAGAATAGAGCCGCTGCCTTTAAGAATTTCTATGCCGTTCATTCTGTCCATAGCGGGAGTGTAATACATTTCAGGTTCGCCGTAAGGAGCGAGAGAGACCGGCACTCCGTCTTCAAGCATCAGCACAGTTCTGCTTCTGTCCGGATCCAGGCCGCGGATTCCGATGTTTGTTCTGAGACCGATTCCTTCCTCATCAACTGCATTGATTCCTGATACTTTTCTAAAGACTTCATTTCCGTTTACCGGATTTGTCATCTTAAGCTGATTCAAAGTAATCAAAACAGCCGAACCCGGAACTCTGTTGATCAGTCCGGGACTTGTTCCAATGATATCGACCTGCGGAAATTCATAATTTCTAAATAATGTATCTTTAAGAACTGTAGATGAGGATACTGTTTTAAAATGTTCATCCTGAGAAAAGATGATCCCGGCTGAAATCGAAAAATTGATAAAAAGCAGAGATGAAAGTAATAGAAAACGCATCATATAAAAAATTGAGTTTGTTAAATTTATGCTTATTAAGACCTGATACAAATATACTTCTTATTAAGACTAAATACAAATAAGAAAATTCAGATATCATTAAAATTATATAATTTTTAATTAAGCATACAAAGCGCGCAGTCGGATATAGAGAATGAAAATTTTATAAGAATTATTCGGAAAAAGATAAATTGAATGGTTCGGAATCTGGATATTTTTTTAAAATTATATTTAAAAATAAACACAGAATTGATATCAAAAGCAAAATATTATGATTTAGATTTATGCCGTATTCGTATATACTATAATACCGCTTCGTCAATTTTTCCAATAAGCCAGTTTACTCTTCGTTCCTTCCTGAAGGGCAGGAGTTTGTCTTTAAGCTCCATAAGTTTTTCTTTCTGATTTTTACCTTTGAATATTATCAGAGAGTTCAGCGAGTTTACAAACCTCAGATGACTTTCTCTGAATACTTCAGAAAGGTTGCTGCTGTTATTTATGAAATGTCTGTATGAGTCTATCATAGATAAAGCCGACTCCGTATGGTTCAGCTCATAATATGACATTAACGTAAGATTCCTTATGTCAATTTTTGAATAAGCATGATCTGCGTTTATACCGGCAACGCTTTCAAGAACATTTTCATAATTGCCTCTTTCGAATTCCAGCTGCGCATAAGCAATCTTCACTGAATTTACCCTGTCAGATTCAATTATCTCTTTACCGTAATTTTTAATAAAATTTTCTACCCATTCATATTCGTTCAGCGAAAAAGCTGTCAGATAAGTATTTCTGAATTTCATAAATGTAAGCGGCGACGTCTCGGAATATTTATAAAAATCTTTTTCCATCTCAAGCCTGAATATTTCAAAAAGCTCGCGGTTAAAGTCACTTACTCCTGAATTTATCTTTATCAGACAGAAGGTTTCGAGCGCATTAAAGAGTCCGTAAACTTCTACTCTGTTTAGCGAATTAATATTTCTCAGAACAAGATCCTTAAATTTGTAATAATTTTTTTCGTCATAAGGAGGAGTATTGCAGATGATCCTGTAATAATAAAGCTCTGCTGTCTCAGAAAATTCTATTTCGTTGGATTTCATATACTCGATAATATTTTCCACATTTGTATTCTCAAAAAATTCCTGCACGAGATTTACATTATGCTTTACATTAAATGACTGCCGGTTTACGTTCAGATTTGATATAGTCTTGGTAAGATTCAGCAGAAAAAACAGTATGAGATATTCGCCGGATTTTAAAACTTTGTCAAACACAAGCGGCTGCTCGTTTCTCTCCAGATGAAAACTGATCTTTGTATCTTCAAGCTGATACAGAAAATAAAAATTCTTTTCGGATAATTCCGAAACCTGCTTAAGCTCAGCCTCAAAAATTTTCAGTTCGTTGTAAAAAACAGGATCCGCCTTACGAAGTATCATCTGCCTGAGCAGATTCAGTTTATTTTCATACTTATCATTTTTTCCAATTTCAATTATCAGAAAATCCATGCAGAGTTTCTTAAGATCGGAAGTAAGATTCTTCATAACCTGTTCATTATAATTCTTTCCGCTAAAGAGTTTTTTATAAATTTTTTCTTTATCAGTCTTTTCAAACCGGGGGTGATCCTTTATCAGTTCAGCATAATATTTAATGAGCGTTTTATTTTTATTGAAATACGGAGACATTAAAAAGTCCTTAAACTTTTTCAGCTCCTCTTTTGAAAATGACCTCAATAATATTATGAGTTTGCTTTTATTCATTAAAATATTGCAATGAAAAATGATTACTTGAAATTGCCGAAAAATTTCATTTCCGTGTCGTTAACAGCGTTTTTCCATTAACCTAAATAAATTACAAAGTAAAAGCAGGTTACTTTTTTAATTAATTTTCTTTGCCGGAGTAAAGGAATGAAAGTATTTTTGTAACCAGGATTCTGAATTCGGATAAAGATGCGAAAGCATCTCAAAAATTTTTCAAACAATAATGTAACCTTTAGAAAGCAGAATCTGACTAATTTTTTTAATTAACTTTTTAAAAACAAAAAACAGAAATGAAAAAAATTTCAACACTCAAATTATTTATGCTGATATTACTTACAGGATTGTATGCTGTTGATGTATCAGCACAAATGTTCTGGAATAACGCAATCTCATTTGCGGGAAATCCGAACAGCCATATCAGCAGAGCGAATTCTTCAAGCTTAAATATAACAGGCAGCTTTACTATTCAGGCCTGGATAAAACCTGAAATACCTAATCAGATCGGAACTATCTTACAAAAATCAGAAGGAAATAATCCAACAGGATATGGTATATATTTGTTCAACGGAAGAGTTGCTGTCAAAACTAATGCCGTCACACGCCTTATCTCAAAAACAGTTTTACCTGTAAACGAGTGGACGCATGTATCAGCAACATACAACACTTCTACAAATAATTTTTTAATTGCTATAAACGCAACATCGGATACAAGCAAAGTATTTATTGGTTCGGCGCCAATAGGCAATACTGATTCATTGTTCATCGGGACAGGATGGGATAATTCTTTTCAGGGTCAGCTTGATGAAATAAGGATTTGGAATACAGCCCTTGGATCAGGATTTATAAGTAAGTATATGAGGTCTTCAATAGGCACAAATTCCGGAATATACTCAGGACTTGTTTTGTCACTGACATTTCAGGAAAGACATTCCGACGGAGCAAAATTCACAACCGCCGATCAGACGGGAAACGGAAATAACTTTATCAATAAAGGAGCCAGTCCTGTGGATCTGAGCGGACTGCCTTCTTCAATAGTTACTTTCAATGATGGAATACAGCTCAGCGGAACGAATGAATATCTTGCAGTGCCTGATAATTCTTCAATTTCTCCGACAGCTGTATTTACACTTGAGGCATGGATTTTTCCGGAATCAGCGGGAGCAACAAATACTATAATTCATAAAGGCAGTGATAACGGAGTGGTCACGGATTACGGACTCAGATTATTTAACGGATATCTTCAGGCGACCGTAAACAGTCAGGTAAGACTTACTTCTTCACAGGTTATTCCGCTGAATGAATGGACGCATATCACATATGTTTACAACGGTACAAACGGAAAAAATATTTTTTATATAAACGGTGCATTAACGGATTCCGTAACCGGTCTCAGCGGATGGATAAATAACGGAAATGATTCTTTGTATATAGGCGGATCAATAGCGCAGAATGACTTTGAAGGATTTATCGATGAAGTCAGACTTAAACAGGCAGTAAAATATCAGGAGGAAATTTATCGTTTTCTGTATCAGTCTATTGATGAATCAAATGATCAGGCCGGTATTGATGTCGTATTCAATTTTGACGGATATGCAACAAGCAGCGTCGGTTCTGCAATCAGATTTTACTTCCGTAACGGCGCAGGTTTTATACACCCTGCATATAATTCATTGAGTCCCATTTCACCTATAAACAGAGCCGATAACTTATCTTTTTCTGACGGGTTTTACATAAAACAATCAGACAGAAAAATCCCTGAATCACAGACATACGGCGATATGACAGAAGACACATTGGAGATAGTAAACTTCGAAACGATAAACGACATAAATATTTTCATTGCTCTCAATCACACATCAGAATATCAACTTGATATCACATTGATTTCGCCTCTCGGTCAAAGCTTAAAAATTTATGATAATAATTATCTTGTAGGTTCATCAAGCCACATAGTAACAATATTTGATGATCAGGCGGTTAGCGATTTAATAAACGGTCAGTTTGTTTCTTTCGCTCCTTCAATAAAATCAAATGTTAGTCTCAACTCTGTATTTTCAGGAATTCCTTCCGGCGGTAAGTGGAGGTTGCAGATAAATGATTATGCGCCGGGAAACACGGGGAGACTTTATGCATGGGGAATTCAAATCAATAACAGTCCGGAAAAATTGTTTATGATGAACTCCACCTCTCTGATACAGGGATTATATAATTCTTCAACAAATATATCTGTCCGCGACACAATGAAAATATTTGTAAGAAACTCATTTCCTCCTTACAATATTGTCGATTCATCAAAAAGATATTTCCAGAACAACGGATCGGCGAATTACTCTTTTGAGAATGTTACAGCCGGAACGCCTTATTACCTTCAGCTAAAACACAGAAATTCCATCGAAACATGGAGCTCAAATGCCGTAACATTTGATCCATTAACAAATGTCTGCAGCTATAATTTCACTTCTTCATCCTCACAGGCGTACGGAAATAATATGATGCAGGCGGATGCATCGCCGCTGCGGTTTGCGATATACAGCGGAGATGTTAATCAGGACGGTGTCATAGATATTGCAGACGCAAGTCTGATTGACAACAGCGCAATAAATTTTGCAACCGGATATCTGCCGACAGATGTAAACGGTGACGGTGTTGTTGATCTTTCAGATATTGTGTTTGCAGATAATAACGGGTTTAATTTTGTGAGTAAAATTACGCCATAATGTTATTTACGAATTTCAAATGTCAAATAAAGGGCTATGATTTTTAAACAAACAATTTAGAAAAATATAAAAATCTGAAATTTGTAATTTGAAATTCTAAATTGAAAAAGCAGCCGCAGGCTTTTGCTTGCGGCTATTATTTTAAATCGAAAAATTTAAAAATTAAAATAAGTAGAAGTCTGTAAGGATTTTATCTAAATCTTTCAATTTATATTTAATGATTTTATTATCACCGGTAATAAAATTTTATCCCGTGGAAAAAAAATGATTTGGAATTTATTCTCAGAAAACCTAACTTAGAAAAACAATTTTAAAAGTATATAAACCGGGGGAGATTTGTATACTATTGACCATAGAAAATCCGGTCAGTTTAAAATTCGTTATTTATATAATTCTCAATTCAAATATGGGGGATATAAAATGATCATTCGGTACACACCATAGTCTTTACAAATTTTTGAGAAGACTCATTTACTTCAAATTTTTAAATTCATACAAACTCCGGAAGTCTTCATAATCTTACATACTATTAATAGTTTCAATAAAATTAATATATTGTTCTTTGTTTCGTTGAATCTTAATAATGTAATCAATTAAAGGACTAAAGCAGATAATACTTTCTTCTATACTTCCTGTATGAATATTATATAAGGAAGAACTCTTAAAGTTATCAGCCTTAATCTAATATTCTCATTTACTGTATCTTCTATAACCGGAAATTTTTTATAAATTTACCGGCAAGGGATATTTACGTTTACTTCCGTAAAAATTCCGTTTATTCAGTTCAGCGGGCATTAAAAATCTTTTCATAATAATTAAATAAAACCCAAATGAAAAAACTTTACTGTTTGTTTTTACTGACTGGAATTTTTTCCATCAATTTAATTTCATCAGACTTACAAGCGCAGCAGGACTTGCGCGAGCCGATAAAAAGGGCTATGGATGAAGAGAGAGTAAAATCCAATCAAACTAAGGTCAGCAACGCTCCTTTACCGGACGCGCCGCAGATCATAATAAATGTACCTTCAAACTATCCTACAATTCAGGCTGCTATCAATGCAGCTACTAACGGTGACATCATAACTATAGATGCAGGAATTTACCGTGAAGATATTACTCTGAATAAGTTCCTCCAGATCAGAGGCGCAAATTACGGCATAAATCCTAATACAGGGATCAGAGTTGCTGAAACCATAATACAGCCGGCTACTTCACAGCCTGATCCTTATCTGGTCGGAGCGGTAACATTCTTTTATATAACTGCAAACGGCAGCGGATCGATCATTGACGGAATTACTTTTGACGGCGATAATACTTTATTAACAAGCTCTGTCAATATCAACGGAGCTAACGTTGACGCTGCAGAGGCAATTGGAGCTTATGACGGATTATCAAATACAAAAGTAACAAATAACATATTTAAGAATATTAATTATGCCGCAATTGATTTTGATAATTATTTTAACGGGATGGCTTCGACATATGATAATATAATTTCGGATAATTTGTTTGATAATATTAATGTGGAGGCGGACTTCGGTATTGGTGTTTTACTTTATGATAATTGTTATACCAGAGTTACAAACAATGTAATGACGAGGGTCCGCATCGGCGTTCAGACAGGAAACTTTTCAAAGCCGGATCTCGGTACAAACCATTCTATTGATAATAATGAAATAGAATCCTACCGGCTTGGAATCTGGCATAACCTGACATATGCAAATGCAACCGCTTATACAATTCAGGACAATGATATAACAACAGTCACCGGCTCTCAGAGAAATATAGGAATAGAAATAAGTTCTGTTCAAACTGCTGTTGTAGTAAATATAAACAATAATAATATAACCGGAGCAAGCGAAGGTTATGATCTCTGGAACTGTCCCACTTCAAGCACTGTAACTATCACCGGCGGAGTTGTTTCAAACTGTAACGTCGGAGTGTTTGCAAATAATTATGACGGGTATAATTCTAATGCAGCCTCTAGTCAGTATGCAATGACCGGTGTTACAATTACAAACTGTGATACAGCAATCTGGGTCAGGGATAATGATCTTAATACTAACAGCGCCACAGTATCACTCAGTATTAATAATGCAACAAACTTTGTAAACGGAACGGGAATGGGATTACTGTTAGAAGGAGGTGACGCTTCAGTTAATTTTAACGGTGCTTCGCCGGTCGATTTCAGTACAACTCTATCTAAATATATAAGACTTATAACCAACGGTACAAATGTTCCGGCATCCGGTATCAATGCTCAGAGTGTTATGTTCGGAGGAGCAAACGGAACGGTTTTAAATAACACACAATTATTTTCTGTCGAAGATAAAATTGATCATAAAACCGACTGGAATAGTCTTGGATTTGTATCGGTAAAAGCAAACAACAGCTATGTTACATTGAATAGTTTTTATTCCCCAAATACATCAGTCGCTTCCATTCAGAACACTATCGGTATTACCGCTGTCGGCGACACAGTTAATATAGGATCCGGCACATTTAACGAAAGCATAAACGTAAATAAAACACTGACTGTGTCCGGCAGCGGGACTGGTGTTACAATACTGACTCCTACAGTAACATGCACAGGCGACGGTATTACAGTTTCATCTTCAAGTGTAAGTGTAAAGGATCTAACAGTTACGGATTTTAATTACGGGCTCAGGACATCTACCGATAACACAACTTTCTTTAATGTAGAAAGCATAGCAAACTGCAGTTACGGTCTGATCAGTACAAACGGCACAAGAGCTTTGACTTTATTAAAATGCAAACTCAATAATAATATTATCGGCGGCTGGAGAGTAGGTACCGCTGATGTTATCACAAATGTATTATTTGACAGCTGTGAGGTGAAGACAAACGGAACAGGCGTTAATAACGGATTCGGAATATTTGTCGCCGCCGCCACTCCTGTTGCAAATACATTTGATACAATTACGATCAGAAATTCCGATTTCAGCGATAATCTTAAAAAAGGAATGTACTTCGAAAAGCTGAGAAATGCTTTGATTGAAAATGTATTTATGAATAACAGCGGTAATGATCCCGCTTACGGTTTTAATAACGGAATAGATTTAAATCTAAAATATGATAATTATACAGGTATAATAATTCGTAACTGTACTATTACAAACTGCGGAGCTACAGGTACTGCAGGAAATATTGATAATCCTGCTGCAATAACTATAAAAGCAAGAGACGACTCTCCTTCTTATAATTCCGATCCTGCAACACTTACCGGTGTAGTCGTCGAGAATAATTTTATCAGCGGACCTGTAAACGGTCTGAGGTTTGGAGAGTTTGATAAAGTAAATAACTCCCCGACAGGAGTAACAGTTGAGGAAAACCACTTTGGAAACGGGTATTCAAATAAAGCGATCTTAAATAAAACTTCCGGAAGCATTACAGTAAGCTGTAACTGGTATGGAACTGCAGTTCCCTCAGCAGTCGTAGCGCTGCACGGAAGTAATTTAATTTTCATTCCGTATGTGGTAAACGGAACAGATAACGATCCGGGTTTGGCAGGATTTCAGATAGTACCGGGTTCATGTACCGGAGTCGGTCCTGTTACAAACATTACACAGAGTTTAACTTACGCTACAATTGCTCCGGCTATTACAGCTGCAAATCCCGGAGATGTAATTGAGTTAAGCGCCGGGACTTATAATGAAAGAGTAGTTATAACTAAATCTCTTACTCTTTACGGAGTTGACAAAACAAACTGTATAGTTGACGGAACAGGTCTGGCGGGCACAGGCAGAGGAATATCAGTCAATAACGGTATAACAAACGTGACGATCGAGAAACTAACTGTACAGAACTTTGCAGGCTCAAACGGCAACACGGATGCAGGCATATACGCAATAGGCGGCAACAATAACCTGACGGTAAACAATGTAGTGTTACAGAACAATGTCGGCGGCAGCGGATTTTATGCAAACGGTCCTGTCAACACGGTTGTTCTTGACTCTGTAACTTCTTCAGGTCATACATCAAACGCAAGAGGCATAGTGATCTGGAACGGACTGAAAGAAAACATTACAATAACCAACTGCATAGTATTCAATAACAACTGCTGCGGCGTAGAGCTTCAGGACGGCACGGCATCAGGAGTAACTATTTCAAACAATAACATATACGACAACTTTGACAACGGCATCGGTCTTGTGGGACTTCAGGGACCGGGGGAGAATGTCGTGAGCAATAATACGGTTCTTAATAACGGACGCTTTGGAATAGAGATAAAGAATCCGAACGGCTCAGGTCTTCCCACCGGCGCAGGCAGAGTTGTGATAGAAAATAACAATGTATCAAGAACGGTAGCGATAGTCGACTTAAGAGACATCGCCGGCATAGCAGTGTTCAGAAGAGGAGTACTTCCGGGCAATGTGGACGTGCCGAACGGAACAGTAGTACAGAATAATACAGTAGCCGGATACACACAGCCGAGCACAAGCGAAGGCTTCGGAATAGTAATAGAAGGAACAAGCCACACAGTCACCGGTAACACGGTCAGCGGATGTGATATAGGTATTCAGCGTCAGGCGGGACATCTTCCGTATCCGGGCGACGGAAATCAGAATGACATTGCAGATACTTATTTCGGAAGAGGAAATTCGCCTGCAACGTGCATGGTGACCTTATCAGGAAATATACTTACAAATACAATCAATACAAGAGATGTCGGTAATAATATCGGCGCAGGTCTGGTAACAAATATAAACAGCTCCGAGTCATTCTGTTCCATACAGACAGCTGTAAATGACGCACAGACATTAAGCGGTCATACAATAGAAGTATCACCCGGCACATACAATGAACAGGTGATAGTAAACAAGGGCTTAGTAATAAAAGGAGTAGGCGCAGTGAAGCCTGTAATGGACTTCACCGGAACAGTATCGGGCAAACCTACACTGATGGATGTTTCAGTACAGAATGTAACGATCGAGAATATGAGAATGCGCGTAGATATGACCAAGCTTAACAGCGCAGTGATAGCCAGCGGCACGAACATAGACAACATTACGATCACAAACGATTCAGTCGAGGCATACGGTTCAAGCGCAGCACCGACATTCGGCTCATATGGAAACCGTAATGCGTTCAGTATTAATTACAGCGGACCGACAAATTACCGTGTGGCAGCAGGCGGTGTGGATAATATTACGGTACAGGGCAACACAGTATCGGGAGTACTGGATGACGGCTACGGCGTATTCAGATATTTCAGAGCAGCGGTTTCAGTGGATGAAGGCGGCGGATTGTTTACCAACAATATATTCCAGTCGATCAACCATGACGTGCTGGTCAGATTCGGAAGTAACGGCAATGTTGACGTTACCAATAATCAGTTAAACGGCGGCGGCGTGGAGTTCTCAGATATGAATGCAGGCGCAGGCATACTGACGGTTTCAGGAAATACCTTTAACGGAAGCTTTGCAAACGTCGCAGCGGCTAATACGGCTGTTTTAAGACTGAAGAATAATTACAATTTTAAAACAACGATGGTGAGCGGCAATACGTTTACAGGTCATATGTGGGGAGCAAGCGTTGAGAATTATAACAGCTTAACATTTGATAATAATACATTTACCCCGGCATCGGATTCAACAACATTCCATCACATTGCGATCAACACAAAATCAATAAGCACGAACTCCAACGCAATCATACAGGTCTCAAACTCAGCCGTATTAACCAACAATACATTTAATTATTCAGGCACCAACGGCGGAACGGCATTGAGCTTCCACAATCATGATAACGATAATGCAGTGATCGGAAGCTATACAATAGGAAATGCAGGAAATGAAAATACATTCAACAGCGGATTTTCAAACTTCATATATCTTGACAATCAGACGGGAGCAAGCAATACATCAGGCTTCCCTGCATATACTTCACTTATAGGCGCAGGTCCGGGCGCAATTACAACAATGGACTGCTGGTCTGTAAATCTTGATATTGAAGATAACAGATTTGATGTAGGTTCAGGTCTTCAGCTTCCTTCAGCGATGAACTTTGCGCAAAGGTCAGCTCTTGAAACAGCTCTCTTCCATAAGGTAGATAATATGTGTCTCGGTAATCTGCTTTACTTCTTACCGGTACACAACATTACGCAGAATACTTATTTTCAGACGATACAGAGTTCAGTAGCAGCGGCAAATCCGAACGATGTGATCGAATGCGCGGAGTTTACCTATAATGAAAGAGTAACAATAGATAAATCCCTTACTCTTTACGGAGTTGACAAAACAAACTGTATAGTTGACGGAACAGGTCTGGCGGGCACAGGCAGAGGAATATCAGTCAATAACGGTATAACAAACGTGACGATCGAGAAACTAACTGTACAGAACTTTGCAGGCTCAAACGGCAACACGGATGCAGGCATATACGCAATAGGCGGCAACAATAACCTGACGGTAAACAATGTAGTGTTACAGAACAATGTCGGCGGCAGCGGATTTTATGCAAACGGTCCTGTCAACACGGTTGTTCTTGACTCTGTAACTTCTTCAGGTCATACATCAAACGCAAGAGGCATAGTGATCTGGAACGGACTGAAAGAAAACATTACAATAACCAACTGCATAGTATTCAATAACAACTGCTGCGGCGTAGAGCTTCAGGACGGCACGGCATCAGGAGTAACTATTTCAAACAATAACATATACGACAACTTTGACAACGGCATCGGTCTTGTGGGACTTCAGGGACCGGGGGAGAATGTCGTGAGCAATAATACGGTTCTTAATAACGGACGCTTTGGAATAGAGATAAAGAATCCGAACGGCTCAGGTCTTCCCACCGGCGCAGGCAGAGTTGTGATAGAAAATAACAATGTATCAAGAACGGTAGCGATAGTCGACTTAAGAGACATCGCCGGCATAGCAGTGTTCAGAAGAGGAGTACTTCCGGGCAATGTGGACGTGCCGAACGGAACAGTAGTACAGAATAATACAGTAGCCGGATACACACAGCCGAGCACAAGCGAAGGCTTCGGAATAGTAATAGAAGGAACAAGCCACACAGTCACCGGTAACACGGTCAGCGGATGTGATATAGGTATTCAGCGTCAGGCGGGACATCTTCCGTATCCGGGCGACGGAAATCAGAATGACATTGCAGATACTTATTTCGGAAGAGGAAACTCGCCGATAACCTGCGGTGTAATTATTTTCGGAAATACTCTTACAAATGCAACTGATACAAGAGACGTAGGTTCGGGTATAACTGCAGGAGTAGTAACGAACACGAATACCAATGAAGTATTCTGTTCAATACAGACGGCTATAAATGATGCGCAGACACTTAATACACATATCATAGATGTTGATACTGGTTACTATGCTGAGAATGTTGTAGTCAACAAACAACTAACATTAAAAGGTAACATTTCCAACCCAACTTCCAAACCGGTAGTCGAAGGATCGGCAGGCGAAACATTTTCAGTCACAGTTCCAAATGTTACAATTGATAATTTCGTGATCCGATTTAATCAGACAACGGTAACCTCCGGAATCAAAGCTGCAACTTCCGGAAGTTTTAACAATCTTACAATTAAGAATAATGAGATTGAAGGAACTGCAAATACAGGCGTTCCGATTTTCAATAGCTTCGGAATACAGGCCGGCAATGCGGGAGGACCAAATTACGATCAGCTGAATCTTGACAGTAACGAAATAAAACACATCGGAAATTCACCGCTCGGAAGGGGAGTCAGGACGCTAAATTGCTACGGAGACTGGACAAACAATGTGATAAACGGATTCTATTCATTCCAGTCTGGTGACATACAGGGCGGACTTTTGAATATCGAAAGTAATGATCTGAAAGGTAATGCTGAAATAAATTATCTTGGAAACGGAGCTCACTCATTTATTAATAATATCTGTGAACCGTCAAATGCATACGGCGGCGGAACGGACTTTGCAATGATTGAACTGAAAAATATTTCATTGCCGGGCGCAAGCTTATTGATCTCAGGAAATTCAATTCAGAATTATGTTAACTTCGGAATTTTCTCGGGAAGATCAGGTAATGTAACAATAGATAATAACACTTTTATTCCTGAACCTTCAGCAGTCAATTTCAGATCAATCCGAATTGACACCAAACAAAGAACTCTTGCTCCTCAGCCTGCATTCACAAGCAACGCTGTAATTATTAACAATACATTCAACGGAAACAGCGCATTGGGTCAGACCGGAATATCAGTTGAACTTGCAAATTCAGACAGCTTATCTTCGATAGGTACGGTTACAGTTGGTACTTTGGGAGACGAGAATCTTTTCAAAAACAATGTTCATAAGAAGATCAGTCTTAATAACGAAACATTATCAACAGCAGGAGACCCCGTCTGGTTAGCAACTTATGTTTCTATAAAGAAAAAGGTTAATGTGAATATTGATGCAGTTAATAATCAGTATGATGAAGGATCAGGTCTGGAATCAACTGCTACAATGTCATTGAATAATCTGTTCTCGCTTGAAGACAGAATTCAGCATGGTATAGATGACGGCGGATTGGGATTTGTACTGGTAAAACCAAATCAGGACTTTGTTACGGTTAACAGTTTTGTATCTCCGGTAACAACTGTTCCATCTGTTCAAAGAGGCGTCAACGCAGCTTCACCCGGGTTTATTGTGAATGTCGGTCCGGGCAATTTCACGGAGCAGATTGAAATTAATAAACCTCTTAATGTAAAAGGTCAGGGAACAACTGTTACAAATATAATTTCCCCGAATACTTTAACATTATCTTTCATGACAGGTCCGAATACAAACAAACCTGTTATATATGTTCACGATGCATCAGATGTATTTATAAATAACATTTCTGTTGACGGCGCAGGAAAAGGAAATGCCAACAACAGATTCATCGGGATCGCTTACCGCAATGCCGGAGGTGAAGTGAATGAATGTGAAATTAAATCGATCAGAAATACACCGATAAACGGAGTCCAGGCAGGTGTAGGACTGTATGCTTTGGCAGATAACGGTAATCTGAGAACTCTGAATGTAAAAGGAAATTCTATTTATGATTTCCAGAAAAACGCAACCGTGTTTGCAGGCGCAGATCTGCGTATTAAAGCTGACAGTAATACAGTTACAGGTTCGGGTCCGGTTAATTTCATAGCTCAGAACGGATTCCAGCTGAGTAACGGAGCTTCAGGTTCAATCAGAGGTAATGTAATCAGTAATTTATCTTACACTCCTTCTACTGCAGTATCAACCGGAGTTCTGTTGTTCCAATCCGCAGGACCTGATACTACTTCCGGTAATTTACTTACTGCCTGCCAGATGGGTATATATTACATTGACGTCGGCGGATTGATAAGTGAAAATACACTAAACGCTACGGCGGTAAATACCGGAACGGTTTCTTACTGGGGAATTGATGCTGATCCGGGCGGAACAACGAGGGTAGCGGCAGAACCTTTTGATGCAGGAACTGCAAACAGAAACGGCAATCAGGGAGACAATATGCCGATCAATACTTTAATTCACAGAAACACCCTTACAAGTGACGGAACAAACGGCGTCGGTATTGAAATGGATGCAATCGGAACAGAAACTCTGAATGCAACTGCAACTGAAAACAAAGTCAACGGCTGGGATGCTGCTGTATATTTCTATAAAGATGCAGGCGCAACTCTAAACGGAGTTGTCAACGATAATGATCTCAGCGGAAATACCTATGCATTGTACAATCAGACCGGCGTATCACAAAATGCTACATGTAACTGGTTTGGTACAACAGAATCTCCGAACATAGCTGCAGCAATTTCAGGTCCGGTAACATTCGCACCATTTTTAACAAACGGAGCTGATGACAATGCCGGTGTTCCGGGATTTCAGCCGGTTCCTTTGTCATGCAATGGTTTAGCGGTTACAACCATTAATGTAAAAGTTTTACCGGAAGGTTTTTATAATCTTTCTGACAGACTCAATATGAAGGATACAGTGAGAATGTATCTGCACTCTATTATATCACCGTATAATGTTCTTGATTCTTCAATTTCTATAGTTGATTCTGTAAACTTTACCGGAATATTTACATTCACACAGCCGACCGGTACTTATTATATAGTTGCTAAGCACAGAAATTCAATCGAGACCTGGAGTAAATCAGGTGGTGAGTCTTATGTCGAAGCGACTATAATGAATTATGATTTCACAAATGCCGCAACGCAGGCTTTCGGAAACAACATGGCGCAGGTCGATAATTCACCTGTAGTATTTGGAATTTACAGCGGTGATGTGAATCAGGATGATATTGTGGATCTTAGTGACTTAGGTCAGATTGATAATGATGTGAATAATTTCGGCACAGGATATATTCCAACTGACACAAACGGCGACGGAATAGCTGATCTTTCTGACTATACAATCGCTGATAATAATGCTTTTAATCTTGCTATGAAGGTAGCACCTTAAGAGCAATTACAAATTACGAATTTCAAATGTCAAATAAAGGGCTATGATTTTTAAACAAATAATTTAGAAAAATTTAAAAATCTGAAATTTGTAATTTGAAATTCTAAATTGAAAAAAATACCGCAGGCTTCGGTCTGCGGTTTTTCTTTAGAGCAATTTCAAATTACGAATTGCGGGTTACAAATTACGGGTTACGAATTACGGGTTAAGAATTACGGGTTACGAATTACGAGTTACGAATTGAGAGTTACGAATTGCGAGTTACGAGTTACGAATTGCGAGTTACGAATTGAGAGTTACGAATTGTGAGTTACGAATTGAATCAGGGGAGAATGCTTTTTTCGGCAAGTAAAAAAGATTTGCAGCCGGGAATTTTAAGTTTTATAAAATTTGAATCTTTTAATATATTTTCCAGACTTTTCTCAGTGAATAAAACCGGATGATCTAACAGATAGTTATCTACGAGAATTAAATTAATTTTATTCTTACCGGTAAAATTTTCCAATGGAGCATTAAGATCGAAATATTTCACTATGTTCCAGTCTTGTTCGATATAAGCCGAAATGCCCGGACCGGCCGCAAGGAAATTTACGCTGTCTTTAAATATGAAATTGTTTAATGTATTAATTGTGTGAACCGCAGTGCATTGGGATTCGTGAATAGAAACTGTATCTGAGCGGCAAGGAACTGCGACCGTCAGGATAACTCCCATCACTGCTGCCGCAGGAAATGAATATTCTTTTACTTTTTTTAAAGAACTTACTCTCACGGATATTTCATATGAAATATAAATTAAAATAAAGGCAAAGATGAAAATGATGTAATGCAGTCTCGGATAATAAATGAAAACCGAAATAAAAAGAGGCAGCGTATATATAATGTATAATTGAAAAATTGTTTTAAATTTTTTTCTTCTGATTCTTACATTCAGAAAATAAAGGAAGAGGGCAGACATTGCGGATGATAATATATAAAATAAATAAAACAGAGTTGTATTACTTTTTTCTGAGATAAAGTATGGGAAAGTTTCTTTTAATGATCCGCCAAGTCTCAGAGCATTCTGCGATATGTGTTTAACAAAGTGAGCGGGATTATTCGTTAAAGCTTTAGTCATTGAATAATCAGTAGAAAAATCCCTTCTCATTACATCCTGAGGATCTGCGGGTTTACCGGACATTTCATTTTCATCTGAATTTAACTGCTGAATACCCATTGCATAATGCTGAGTAAAAGCTACATTTGCGCGGTGTCTTGATACCGGATTAAATAAAATTACAATGAAAATTATTATAACAACCGGAAGCAGTTTTTTAAAAACACTTTCGCCGTTTTTCTTTTTGAAAACAAAAACCGCATAGAATGAAATCGACAAAATTAAAGTGAGTATGAATTCAGGTCTGGTATAAAGCAGCGCTGCAGAGAAAAAGACAGAGAAAAGCAATTTTTTCTCATGGGATTTTAGTTTGTATAAAATTATAAATCCCGCAAACGTTAAGCATAAAGCAAATTTTGTAATGAAAGGAATTACGAATATATTAACGGAGGAAAGCATAAAAACCGCAGATGAAATAAACGCAATAAGTATATTTATATTTAACACTCTTAAAAAAATAAACAAAATAAGAGCAGGCAAAACAAGCAGTAAGCTGCTGTTAAGAAAATATAACCCTGCATTACTGTCTGTGAATACTGAAAGAAAATTAAACCATAAGTAATACACAAACCCGTCGTGATGAGATTTAATTAAAGGGTCGATTGCAATTCCCCGCATAAGATAAACTGTATCGTCATAATTATTTATATCAGTGATCTTTTCGATATTAAGGGATAATTTCAATCCGGTAATTATCAGGAAAGAAAAAACAATTGAAACGGGTATATATTTTCTGCTAAAAAGAAAAAGTGACAAAGTGGAAATATATATTTATAATTTCAGTTATTATTAATGTCAGACGTTTTTATTTTCCAATTCACATATTTTAGCAGATATCCATGCGGAATGTATAATTTTCTTTGTATTTTTAAATTTTAACTTTAGATCTTCAAACTCTGACGCGTCAAATTTGTTTTTAAGTTTAATCAGCCGGTTTACTATATTGAGAAAATTTATAAATCTTTTTCTCACATCATCTTTTATCAGTTTTGAGTTTCTGATGAAATGCTTAAATGTATCAATCTGAGAAATTGTATTTTCAAATGCATTTAACTCATATAGGCATTTCAGTGTCAATGTCTTTATGTCATTCTTGAAATAGAGATTATCATTGCCTTTTATCAGCAGATCGTTAAAATTAATTTTGCCGCACAGTTCAAGAGCTTTCTCAAAATTCCCCTGCAGGAAGTAAAGCTGGGAATTAGAGTAAGTTAAAACAGCATGACGGCTTTCCTTTTCCACGAAACTAATATATTTTAAAATGAACTTTTTTAATATATCCGTTTCATTGAGCATTAAACAAAGTATGATAATATTCCTGTAAAGATTTAAACCTATTGAATCATTATTCTTATGCGAAAGAATGTTCATATTCAGCATTTCAAGAAGGAAATCCAGATATTTTTTATTGTATTCAGTTTCACCCTTGTCAATTTTATTTATATAAAACACCTGCATTACAGAGTATATATTTTTTTTATCTATCTTCGTAAGCGCAGAAAAATTTTTTTTAAAATATTCTTTGGCTTTCAGAAAATATCTTTCGTCATCTTCGCAAAAGTAACATTGCCATAAATAGAAATATATCATAAGCAGCGGAGAGTCTTCAAATTCATTAAGATGCATTTCCATATATTTTAAAACATGCTTAAGGAAATCGAAACGATGTTTTATTCTAACGCGCTGTTCTTCAACTCTCAGATAAAATGAACTTTCCATAAGAGTTATCATATATAACTTAATGATACAGGAAATTTGCTCTTTCCTGAAATTGTCTGTCAGAGTTTTGTCAACAATCAAAAAGCTGTTCATTTCATAAATGAAATTTTTATTGAGGTAATATTCATGATCCTTTAATTTTTCTGAAGTAACTTTTTTTTCAAATGATTTAATTTTCTTTGCGGCAATTTCATATAAGTCTCTGTTCTTTAATTCTTCGATCAGCAGTCTTTCGAGAGAGTTATCCCTGCCGATCATATTTATCTGAATAAACTTTTCAGCAAGATTATGTAAATCCGAAAGCAAGTTGCGGATATATGTGTCTTTATATTTTGACTTTCCCGTCATCTGCAGATATAAATTTTCTTTTGTAAAATTTACTCCTTTGTATTTCGGATGATATTCTTTCAGTATTTTAAAAAATCTGATCAGCATGGCGTTCTTATTATGGAAAGGTGTCCGGATAAATTCTTCGAAGGAAAGTAATTCTTCATCAGAAAAAGTCCTCAGGATTTCTATTACGCTGCTTTTAATCATTTCAGAAATTACAAACATTTCATATGACCTGAAAGTCAAGATACAATTTATAAAAAATTTCTTTTGAGAGAAAAATCAGTCAGGTTATTTTTACGAATTATGAAATAATACAAACTAATAACAATTTTGAAGACAATCTCAATTATATATGTGCTGACTGTAATCAGCATATCTTTAAATCCTGACATTTGTAATTCTCAGTATTCTGATAATTACGCAGCCGGATTGAACGGAAGTAACAGTTATGTTGCTGTGCCATGGCACAGTGAACTTCAGCCGACCAATGCAATAACTGTCGAAGCGTGGATTTATCCGACAGCGCTTCCGTCAGGTTCAGCGTGTATCATCGGAAAAAATTATGTGAGCAGTTATTATTTCGGTATAGAAAATACGGGAAGGTTTATTTTCATACCGAGGAATCAAGCCGGCGGTTTCTTAAGAAGCCGCGTTACAGGCACTGTGAAAGTAAATCAATGGACTCATATTGCCGGAACATACGACGGAACTACCACAAGACTTTATATCAACGGAGCCCTGGATACTTCAAGAACCGGAATTACAGGTAGTGTAGGTTCAAATTTTGATTCACTATACATTGGTTGTGACAGACAAAGCGGATCACGTGCATATTTTTTTAACGGAATGCTGGATAATGTAAGGATCTGGAAAAGTGCACGCACCGGCGCGGAAATATTTAATAATATGTTTATACCATTGAATATATATCAGCTGAGCGGAAGTTACAGCTTTCTTGCAGCGAGCTATCAGTTTGATAATTCCGCAGAGGATATCAGCGGTCCTGTCCAGAACAACGGTTTTGCAAGAAACATCTCCTACGCAAATTTTTCCAATAAAGCTGTCAATCATCTGGATTACAACAATAGTGTATATTTTAACGGATCGACTGATTATTGCAGTCATTACAACATAGGCATACCTGTAAGTCCGATCACTGCGATTACGCTGGAATGCTGGATTAAAATAGATACAACAAGCGGCGCGTCAAATGACAGGTATATATTAAATAAAAGCAAGACGTTTTCAATATCTGACTATTATCTGCAGCTTTATAATTCAGGTGCATTACTTTTCGGCATTAACAGCGGAGCTAAAATATTAACCACAACTCCTTTGATTACGAATGCACAATGGACTCATATTGCTGCTTCATATTCATCCTTAACAGGTGTTGCAGCTATTTACGTTAACGGTGAAATTAAAGCCAGCACAATATTTTCCGGAAATCCGTTAATAAATAATTCCGGCAGTGATACAGTTTATATCGGAGGTTTTGCCGGACTGGGATCATCTTCGGCAAACCGGTTTAAAGGACAGATTGACGAGGTAAGAATATGGACAAAATCCCGCAGCGCACAACAGATCAAAGAATTTATGCATAAGCGTCCTCCTTATCCGGCATCACTTGATGACAGTTTAATAATATTTGATTTCGATAAACTTCACAGCGGTTTTAAATTAGGTTCCACAAATTATAACTACGGATTAAAATACATTGGTTTTAGTTCGCTTACATCAGCTCATGCAAATACGGCGCGGCTAAGCTCTCCTATGTTATCAGACACTAATAACGGATTTTACAGTACGTCTTATAGTTCAAGTAACAGAAGATTTTTTGTCCCCGACGGAAACTCCGCAGGAATTACAGATTCAATTTACGTTTCCGGAACTGGAATTGTGAACGACCTTAAAATTTATTTAATGATGTCACATTCTTATACACAGGATTTAATACTGACGCTGACATCTCCGGCAGGAGTAACCATAAATTTATTAAATGCAAACGGCGGAAATTCAAATGACATAATGACAATCTTTTCTGATGATGCTGATTCTTCCGCGTCATACGGATTTAGTTTGATGCCGGTACTCGGTATATCACCTTCTTTTAGTCCTTCTGTCAGACCAAACCAGCCGCTATCGTCATTCAGCGGTCAAAGCAGAAACGGCTGGTGGAAGTTGAAATGTGTGGATCAGGCAGGCGGTGATGTTGGATATGTACACGGCTGGGGAATAAATTTACCCTCATATAAAACTCTGCATGCAACGGCATTGATACAGGGATTTTATGATTCGACTACAAATAAAATGATTAGTGATACGGCAAGCATGTATTTCAGAATGCCATTACCTCCGTATCTGTTATCTGATTCATCAAAAGCTGTTCTTGATTCAAACGGTAATGCTGTTTTCTACTTTAATAAAGTTGTCAACGGATACAGAGTTTTCAGACACAGAAATTCAATTGAGATATGGACACCGAATCCGATACCGTTTTCAGGTGATTCCGCTTCATATGATTTTACAATTGCTTCTTCGCAGGCTTACGGAAATAATCAGATTCAGCTAAACAGTTCTCCGGTAAAATTCGGAGTTTACAGCGGAGATGTAAATCAGGACGGGACTGTGGATCTGACCGACGGAAGTCTGATCGACAACGACGCTCTGAATTTCGCGACGGGGTATCTTTCTACTGATCTGAACGGCGATGAAATTATTGACGTAGCTGATGCTGTGTTTGCGGATAATAATGCTTTTAACTTTGTGAGTAAGATTAGACCATGAAGTCAATAAAGAAGACTAAAATTCCGCCGCTGCTGTTGTTCCAAATATTAGCACTATACATATTTGAAGCTTCTACTAAATTCGTGTAAACTTTTGGTCACCAACAAGAAGAATTCCGGAATGTAAGTACTTCATCCAATGTTTTCCCTTGTGTTACGACAGATATTTCCAAACATTCATATACAAATCATCATTTTATTGACATTTATATTGATTGCCTTAATGTTTTTGAAGTTTCATTTTTTAAACTCAATTTTACTTTGAATTTTTTTTTTTCTGAATAATCAATCTTTATTCTAACCGCTCCGCACATGTCATTCCCGTTCCGCACATGTCATTCCCGTTCCGCACATATCATTCCCGTTCCACACATGTCATTCCCGCTCCACATATGTCATTCCCGCTCCACACATGTCATTCCCGCTCCACACATGTCATTCCCGCTCCACACATGTCATTCCCGCGAATGCGGGAATCTCAAGTTGTAATTCAATCGCCATATTTAAATTCCATAGAAAACATATCATTATTCCCGCCTATTTCAATAAATAAATCCTTCCATTCTGGATTTAATTCTTTAATCACATTCTCTTTATATTTTCTGTACCACTTTTTCATTTGCTTTTCTTTCTGTATAGCAATTTTTATGTCGCTTGTCTGTTCATACCAAACAAGCTTATCTAATTTATATTTTTCAGTGAATGCTTTTATCTTTCTTTGCTTGTGTTCAATAACTCTTCGTAACAAATCGTTTGTAACCCCAATGTAGAGTGTACCATTTTTTTTGTTTGTCATCATATATACATAGTAAGTCTTCATATATAGTTCTTTTTAATTAAGAAATTAGATTCCCGCATGACAAAGAGGGTATCCCGTGGGAATGACAACTTCAACAGATTCCCGCATGACCCAGAGGGTACCCCGCGGGAATGACAAAAGAGCGTGGGAATGACAACTTCAACAGATTCCCG